>Ga0116204_1000279_pt1 | contig 28300 bp, 22 predicted proteins | sample LakKivwa52mmetaG_FD_94481 | JGI IMG/M metagenome (GOLD analysis project Ga0116204, IMG submission 94481) | Anoxic lake water microbial communities from Lake Kivu, Rwanda to study Microbial Dark Matter (Phase II) - Lake Kivu water 52m metaG | ecosystem: Environmental > Aquatic > Freshwater > Lake... | reverse complement strand
GCCGATAAGCAAACGTTTACCCGCTTGGCGGAAGCCGGCGCCAAGGGCCAGTGGCCGTGGTCGCCGGCTTCCGCCAAGCGGGTAAACGTTTGCTTATCGGCCGACCAGAGGCCTCCGGCGTAGCGGTTGTAAACGGCCTCGGTCAACAGCAGGGAGGCTTTAAACGAACCTTCGGGCACCACCCGCATCACGATCCTGTCCGATTGCTTCAGCTTGCCGATCAACCCGATGGCCGTGCGGTTTTGCAGGGGATCGCGTTCGGCATCCCTTTCGATCAGCCATTCGATCACATCGGTTTCCAGCCAGACCTGAAGCCGGTGCAGCCCGAGCTGACCGCCGAAACCCAGGACGCCGGCCGCCACCAGCACCCCAAGCCACACGCCGACGGGCCGGCCGGCAGGCCTCACCGCCCACAGGGCCCACCCGCAAAAAAGCACTAGGCCAAGATAAAAAACCGGGGTCCGCACGTTGGCGGCACTGGTGGCCACCAGGGTCAGGGCCAGGTAGGCAAAGGAGATGTCCACGGTTCGGCGGCCCTTGACCTCTCCTTTTTTTTCTCTTTGCCGGATCGTGTAGAATAAGGCGCCTAGATCCACCCCGGGCCCGGTGCTGTAAGCCTGAGCCGCCAGCAGGGGGAAAAAGCCCATGGGCAGCCAGCGGGCCATCGAGCCGGTGGCGCCGGCAAAGCGATAGGCGGTAAGGGCCAAAAAGATCAGGGCACAGCCGTCGGCGATCCGGTGAAAATCGCGCGGGGCAAGGTCCCGGCGGCGCTTGACCGCCGGCACCGCCGCCACAACGCCAGCCATGGCAAGGGCCGCGGGCCAGTAACCGGTCTGCCAGCCCCAGAACAACAAGGACGCGGCGATCAGCAGCGGCGGGCATTTCATCGGCCGGCCCCACCGGACCGGAAGGCCCCGGCAGGGGCCTGTCCGATGGCGGCCAGTTGTTCGGCAAGGCACCCGCCGGCCAGCGCATGGAAGTGCTCCGGCTGATCGGCCATGGGTCCGGGTTCAAGGACTGCTCCGTCAGCCGTGACGACGAACACCTTCAGCGGCAGGTGGGCCGACCGCAGGGCCGCGACCAGGTGGCGCCGCTGCTCGTCCCAGGCGGTGAGCACGCAGATGCAGGCGCTCAGCTGCCCGATGCGCGCGGTCACCAGGGGCAAAAGGCTGGCAAAGGGCTTGTCCCGGCACAGATCCACGCAGGCAAGGATCTCCAGCATTTTGTCCGGGTGGGCCAGGCCCCGGCCGCTGGTGAAACAGTAGGGTCGCGGGCCGACAAACATCAGATCGATCAAAATTTCACTGTGGGCCATGGCACAGATGAACGAGGCGGCCAGGGAAACGGCGTCTTCGAAGACATCGCTTGCCCGATCATGGCCAAAGGTGTCCAGGATCAGGGCATGGCGCACGAAAAACTCTTCCTGGTATTCCTTGACGATGGGCTTGCCCGTTCGGGCCCAGCTTTTCCAGTGGATCCGCCGCAGCGGGTCCCCGTGGCGATAGTCGCGCAACGCCACGAATTCTTCGGCATCGCCCACCGATGAGGCCAGGGCCATGCCGCCGGGCTGAAACCGGCGGCTTCCCGGCAGGGCCACGGCCGGCACGGGAAAAATCTTGGGCAAGACCAGCAGGGCATCGTAATTCCAAGCGGTTTGTTGACCGAAATAAAGGCCCAGGGGATCGGGCCGGCCAAGGGCGATTCCATGCAACTCCAGCCGCCCGCGCCGCTGGGGCACCAGGGTCAGCGTCAGGGTGGCGTCGGCGCTTCCGGCCACATGGGGCACGGGTACGGTGGCGGGCCAGGCGATGGTGTTCATCCGGCACAGACGTTGCCACCGTGCATAGCCGAAGCCCGGGCCCAACCCCTTGTTTCCGGGCCGTTGAACGCAACAATAGTCTTGCACGGACGGTGCGGGATCGGCAAAGCGCTCGCGCAGCGACACCCCCACCAGAGGCGTTTGGCCCCTGTTGCTCAGGTGCAGCCGGTAGGTCAGGGGCTGGCCGGATAAAGCAAAGCGCGGCAGGATACGCCGGAAGGCCACATCGGGGGCAAAGCGGGCGGCAAGGCGGGCGGCAAGGGCCAAGGCCACGAGAAAACAAAAGATCTGATAGGACAGATTGGCGTGGGTGTTGACCCCGAACAGGGCCGTGACCGCCATGGCGGCCAGCACGAGTTGGCCGGCCCGGGTGAGGCGCCGGTTCGACCATCTGCCCAGCAGATGGACAAAGCGCCAAAACCAATAGACGACCCTGCTGGCCACGGCCCCTATCCTTTCAGTTGGGCACGGTCAAGCTGGTGAGCAGGCCTTCGACCACGCTTTCGGCGGTTTGTCCGGCAAACCGGGCCTGGGGGTCCATGGCCAGCCGGTGGGCGATCACCGCCACGGCCGTTTCCTGGACATGCTCGGGAGTGACGAAATCCATTCCATCAAAAAGGGCCAGGGCCTTGGCAATTTTCATCAGGGCCAGGGAAGCCCGGGGGCTGGCCCCGAGGGCCACGCCCGGGGTGCCGCGGGTGGCGGCCACCAGTTCGACGATGTAGCGCCGGATGGGATCGCTCAGATGGACCGCCCGCACCGCCGCCTTCAAGGCGATCATTTCGGCCAGATTGGCACGGGCCGTGATGCCGTCGATGGGATGGCCGTGCTGCTGATCCGACACCACAGCCATTTCCTCCTCGATGGACACATAACCGAGGGAGAACTTCAGGCCGAAACGGTCCATCTGAGCCTCGGGCAAAGGATAGGTGCCGGCGCTTTCGACGGGGTTTTGGGTGGCGATGACGAAAAACACATCGTCCAGGCGGTAGAGCTTGCCGTCAGCGCTCACCTGGTTCTCGGCCATGGCTTCCAGAAGGGCCGACTGGGTGCGCGGCGAGGCCCGGTTGACCTCGTCGGCCAGCAGGATATTGGTGAACACCGGTCCCCGGTGGAAGTGAAAGGCCCCATCGGCCTGGTTGAAGATGGAAACACCGATGATATCCGATGGCAGCAAATCCGGGGTGAACTGGATGCGCTTGAAGGCCGCGGCGATCGACAGGGCCAGAGCCTTGGCCAAGGTGGTCTTGCCCGTGCCCGGGCAGTCTTCCAGCAACACGTGGCTGCCCGTGGCCAGCCCGGCCATCAGCCAGCGCACCGCCCGGGGCTGGCCCCGCATCACCGTTTCGATGTTGGCGCTGACCCTGTTGTAAACGCTTCGGGCGTCTTGCAGAGTTTGGTCTTCACGCATCGTCACACCTCAAAAAATGTCACTTGTCACCCGTCACAGATGTCTGATTTCGTGCTTCGAATTCAAGTTGTGTTCGTTTTGCATAGAATCTCAGTGATAAGACCCTGTCTAACCTCGCAACAGCCGCAGCACCGTGATCTCCGGCGGCGCCCCGATCCGCAACGGAAACACCAGGGTGCCGATTCCCCGGTTGACATAGGTGTAGCCGTAATTTTCCTTTACCAGCCCGGCAAGGTAGCGCCGCGGGTCGCGGATGGGAATGAACCGGTGGGACAAAAAGGGAATGGCCACCTGGCCCCCGTGGGTGTGACCGCAGAGCAGCAAATCGATCCGGTCTTGATCCTTGATCTCGGTGCGGATGTCCGGGCTGTGGGAAAGCAGGATTTTAAAGGCGTCCCGGGGCACATCCTTGAGGGCGCGGTTCAAATCGCTGGTAAACCAGACATCGTCGGTGCCGGCGATATGCAGCGACTCCCCGTTTTTCATGAAGGTCCGGGACCGGTTGCGCAACACCGGGATGCCGACGCGCTCCAGTTCCCCAACCAGCCGCAACTCCGTTTCCTTGCCGTCCCAGTGGTCGTGGTTGCCCAGCACGGCGAACTTGGGGCCGGCGGTGAGCCGTCCCAGCACCTCGGCGACCATGGGGATGTAAGTGCCGCCGGCGCTGGGAAGCCAGCGTTTCCAAAAATCGTTGACCGACCCGGTGATGATGTCCCCGGTGATCACGACCAGGTCCTTGGCCATGCCGTTGACCCGATCCACCACGCGGGTGAGATAATCGCGGCCCACCCACCAACTGGCATGCAAATCAGAGATCTGCACGATGGTCAGCCCGTCAAAGGCCTTGGGCAGGTTGGGAAAAGCGAGTTGGATCGATTCAACGGTAAGGTTGTCACGCGAGGTAAAGCCCACCCCCAAAAACCCGAGCACACCAAGCCGCCAGGCGACCGTGAGCAGGCGCCGGCGGGTGATGGGGCGGTTCATCGGCGAAAACTTGAGGTCGGGCGCCATAATCTCCTTATTGGCAAAACAACCCATTGCTGGGTAACGCCGTCGATTCAATCCCTTTATCCCATTGAACGTGCGCAATGCAATCACTAGACTCAATCGGAACTTGACCGCCCCGGTCCTTAAGGCTTAGAAAAAGTCCGGGGAAGGTTTTATCGAGGGGGGGCATTGGACAACACGATCGGCTTTATCAAAGACACCCACGTTTTCAAGGGCCTGGATGAACCGAGCCTGGCGGAGGTGGGCGGGCTTTTCCGGTCGCGGGAGTATCGTTGCGGGCAGCCAGTCGTCCACATGGGAGACGACAGTGATGCGGTGTTTCTCATCGCGCAGGGAGAGTGCAAGGTTTCGATCCCCTTCGATTTCAACATGGGCGAGAACATCCTCTCGTTTCTCAGGCCCGGCGAGCTTTTCGGTGAAATGGGGGTGATCACCGGCAACCGCAGGACCGCCAACATCACCTGCACCGCCGACACCCGGCTGCTGGTCATTTCGGACAAGGACTTCTGGGGCATCACCGAAACGCATCCGATCGTCCTGAACAACATTATCGCCATCTTAAGCGAGCGCCTGGTGGCCCGCAACGAGGGAAAAGGGGCGCGGCGGCGGGCGCCGCTCAACCTTTCCAGCCATCAGCAAGACCGCATCGAACGCTTTTGCCGATTCATCGACCGGCAAAGCCGTTCGCTGATCGAAACAAAAATGACGGTCCACCTGCCGGCCCGCACGCCCGGCCTGCGATGGCTGGCGCCGCTGCGGTGGGCTCTGCGGGCGATGGCGCGATTGGCCGTTCGCATCGCCACAGCGCCTTACATCGGGGACATCCGGGGGGTGGAGAACCTTCCGGGCAATACCCCCGCCATCTTCGTTCTCAGCTATCGTTCGTGTTTCGATCTTCTGTTTTTCGTGGCCGCGCTCGCCCGCATCGCCCCGGCAAGATCGCTGTGCTTCGGGGTGCAGGTGAGCCATCTGGGGAAATGGCGGTTTTTCTTCCTGCGGGGCCTGTTGTGGATGATGCCCGTCGCCTGGCTGGCAAAAGATTACAGCGATCCGCGCAAGGGAAGCGAAGACGCCGTTTTTTTCCTGAACCGGCCCGGATCATCCGGCCGGGTCGCGGACATGGTCCTGCACCCGTTTTTCAAGCGTTCCATGCGTTACGACACCCCCATGACGGATGACCACCTGAATATTTGGCTAGACACGGGCAGGGACCGCTGTGTCGTGCCGGTGGCCATCACGGGCACAGACAAGTTCTGGCCCTTTGAGCCGTGGCCGCGGCCCTTTCCCAGCCTTACGGCCCTTTTCAAACCCAAATCGGTCTCTGTGGCGATCGGCCCGGCCGTTTTTCCGGCAGAATCGGGTTTTGGCGAAGCGATGGATGGCTGCGGTCAAGACCCCAGCCAGATCCGGCAGGTGTTCGACCGGGCCAACCGGATGATCGGCGACCGGATAGCCGGGCTGGAAGGGCAGCAGTACCTGCCCCTGAGCCACGACGGCGCCGAGACGCTGCTGAGGATCTTCAACGACGCCTGGTCCAACCGGCTCAGCCTCATGCTCCCGGCCGGTCTGCGCCTGCGCAAGCAATATCGCAAGGCCTCGGTGAAAATCCGCCACTTCATGTGGCACGCGGAGATGCTCAATGTGCTGATCGAGCACCTTGAGGCAGAAGGCCACGCGCTGCCGCCCTGGGCCAAGGGCATGCTCATCGCCGGGGCGAGTTACACGGACATGCGCTGGCCGTATTTTTCCATGGACCACTCCTATAACCCCTACACCGGCAAGGGAATGAAGCTGATCATCCGCTTTCCCGACCTGATGGGCCTGATCCGTTCGGAGATCAACGAGCTCATGGCCGCCGCGGATCGGGGCGAGAAAATCGACGGCATCCTCAACCGGATGGGCAGGATCTATCATTGTTTTTCGGATCTGGCCATCCCGGCCCATGTCCACAACATCCCGCACATGTTCCTGGATCTTCCGAAGATCGGCAAGTGCGACTTCGAGGAATACCTCGGCCTGGACCGGCAGTTGATGGCGCTCAACAGCCATGAGATCGGGGACATCTCGGCGGCCGCCGTGACCTCGTTTGACGATTTTTACGCGGCCCTGGAGCATGTCGCCCGCTACACCTTCCTCATGTCCTCCTTTACCGTCGAGCAAATGAGGCAGATCGCCCGGGACCGGATGATCACCGGTGACGGCGACACCGCGGAACTGATCGGAAAACTGTCCCAGGTGGGGGTGACCGTCCATCCGGTGGAAGGATACGACAGGGAGCAGCGCTATTACGTGCGGAACCTCACCACAAGCGAATGCGAAACAATTGCCAACAAGACCATCCTGTTTTCCCTCAAGACCATCGCCGCTTGTTTCGTCTTCATCGTTGGTGTCGTTGTTGACCGTCTCGAGCGGCAGGGGCAAATCATTTCACGCCAGTGAAATGATCAGTTCATCCGGGTCTTCCAGGATCTGGCGGATGGTGGCCAGGAAGGCCACGGCATCGGCCCCGTCCAGAACCCGGTGGTCGATGCACACCACCAGGGGCAGCATCAGCCGCGGCTGAACATCCATGGCCCCGTGGGCGCCGGTGACCACGGCCGGTTGCCAGCGGGCCATGCCCATGCCCAGAATGGCCACCTCGGGAAAGTTGATCAGTGGAGCGAAAAACCCGCCGCCCATGGCACCGGCATTGGTGATAGTGAAGCAGCCGCCCTGCATCTCTTCCAGGGCCACCTTGCGGGCACGGGCGCGCTCGACGAGACCGTGCAGTTCCCGGGCCAGGTCGGTGACGCTCTTGCGGTCCGCGTCACGCACGACCGGCACGATCAACCCGTCGGGAGCGTTGACCGCCACACCGATGTTCACGTAATGCTTGCGCACGATCTCCCCTGCGCCGGCATCGAGGCTGGCGTTAAATTGGGGATGGCGCTTGAGGGCCAAGGCCGCGGCCTTTAGGGCGAACACCGTCATGGTCAGCCGGCCCCCGGCCTCGGCCACCCGGCCCTTGAACTTGGCCCGAACGTTCTCCAAACGGGTCACGTCGGCGGTGTCCTGGCTGTTGACGTGGGGGATCTGTTGCCAGGAAACGGCCATGTGCCTGGCCGTGGCCCGGCGGATCGAGCGCAACGGTATCTTTTCGATGGGACCCCATTTGGCAAAATCCGGCAGCACCGGGGCTTCGGCGGCCAGTGGTCGGGCAGCGGCCTGTTCCTGAATTCCGGCCGGGTCAGCGGTGGCAGGATCGGCGGCCGCCCATGGCCCGGCGGCGGCCCGGCGCACGTCCTCGGCGGTGACCAGGCCGGCGGGTCCCGAGCCTTTGACAAGGTGCAAATCCACGGCAAGTTCACGGGCCAGGCGCCGGGTGGCCGGGGAGGCGGGCACCGGGCCTTGGGGCCGGTCTACCGGGATCGGCGCCACCGGTGAGAATTGCTGCGGGGATTGCGGCATAACCGGCGCTGCTTGGTCCGTGACGGCACCTTGGGATTTTGCGGCGGCACCAGCCTCGGCCACCTCGAAGATCACCAGCACGTCGCCCACCTTGACCAGATCACCGGGCTTGACCTTTACCTCGGCCACCTTTCCCGTCACCGGCGAGGGAATTTCCACGGCGGCCTTGTCGGTTTCCACCTCCAGCAGGATGTCGCCTTCTTTGACTGGCTGGCCCGGTGCCACGTGCACGGCCAGCACCTCGCCTTCGTGAATCCCCTCCCCCAAATCCGGCAAGCTGAACTGCCTGAACATGGTCACCCCCCAATCGGATGGTTGCCTGAAGTTGTCGCTTCTTTTCGGTTTCGGAATCAGGTCGAAGATGAAACTTGAAATTTGAAACTTGAAACTGGATGAAGGAATTCTGCTTTTTTTGCACCAAGTTTCAAGCTTCCAGTTTCCAGCTTCTATCCCTCCACCATCTGTCGTACCCGCCGCACAATCCGGCCCGCGCTGGGCAGATAAGCGTTTTCACGGGAAAAAAGCGGAATGACGACGTCAAAGCCCGCGATGCGTTCGATGGGTTTTTCCAGGTAGAAAAACGCCTTTTGCATGATCCGCGCGGCGATCTCGGCTCCGGCTCCGTAGCTGGCCGGAGCCTCGTGGACAATGGCCGCCTTGCCGGTCTTTTGCACCGAAGCGGCAATCGGTTCCTCGTCCAGAGGCATCAGCGTGAGCAAATCGATCACCTCGGCGTTTATCCCGTGGTCTCGGGCCAGGGTGTCCGCCGCGGCCAGGGTCGGGCGCATCATGGCCCCGTAGCTGATCAGGGTCACGTCGGTTCCTGCGCGCACCACCTGGGCCTTGCCGATGTCCAAAACCTGCTCTTCCTCGGGCACTTCCTCGCGAAAAGCCCGGTAGATCGCCTTGCCCTCGTAGAAGATCACCGGATCCGGATCGCGGATCGCCGCAACGAGAAGTGCCCTGGCGTTGGCCGGACCCGAGGGGATCACCACCTTGAGCCCGGGGGTGTGGGCCCAGTAAGCCTCCCGGCTTTCACTGTGGTGCTCCAAGGCCCGGACCCCGCCGCCATAGGGGGCTCTTAGCACCATCGGCACGGTGAAACGTCCCTGGGACCGCCAGCGCATCCGGGCCATGTGGTTTTCGATCTGGTGAAAGGCCTGGTAGATGAACCCGGAAAATTGGATCTCGGCCACGGGCCGCAACCCGTAGATCGCCATGCCGATGGCCATGCCCACGATCCCGGCCTCGGCCAGGGGCGTGTCCAGGACCCGCTGGGGGCCAAAGCGCTGGATCAGGCCCTCGGTGACGCGAAACACCCCGCCGTCCAGACCCACGTCTTCGCCCAGCACCAGGACCCGGCCGTCTTTTTCCATCTCCTGGGCCAGGGCCAGGTTGATCGCCTGGACCATCGTCAGTTTAGCCATGGTGCACCTCCTTATCGCCACCCGGTCAAGGGCAGCACATCGCTCATAGCATGTAGCATGCAGCTCATAGCCTGTAGCCCATAGCAAAGGCAGGTTTCTTGTCTATGCGCTATCAGCTATCAGCTACGCGCTTTCTCCATTTGGGCGATCTCCTCTGCCAAAGCGCGTTTTTGGTCCCGCAAATGGTCCGGCAGCGTGGCAAAGACATGGTTGAACATGTCCAGCGGATCACCCAGGGTCTTCATCTGCGCTTCGGCATTGTCCACGGCGGTTTGGATCTGCCCCTGAATCTCTTCGGTGAGGCGCTGGCTTGCCGCATCGTCGAGCAAGCCCTTGGACTTGAGATAGACCTCAAACCGGGTCAGCGGGTCGCGGCTTTGCCACAGGGCCACTTCTTCTTCGGTGCGGTAGCGCTTGGGATCGTCGGCCGTGGTGTGCATCATCATCCGGTAGGTGACCGCCTCGATCAAAGTGGGTCCCTGTCCGGCACGCGCCCGGGCCACGGCCTCGGCCGCGGCCGTATGGACGGCCAAGATATCGTTGCCGTCCACCTGGATGCCGGCAATCCCGTAGGCGATCGCCTTTTGGGCGATGGTCGCCGACCGGGTCTGGGCCTTGCGGGGAATGGAGATGGCCCACTGGTTGTTCTGGCAAACGAAGATCACCGGGGCCTGGTAAACCCCGGCCATGTTGAGACCTTCGTGAAAATCGCCTTCGGAGGTGGCCCCGTCGCCGAAAAAGCACATCACCACCTCGTCAGTGCCACGGGACTTGGCGGCCCACGCCAGACCAAGGGCGTGCAGGACCTGGGAACCCACCGGCACGGACATGGGCAGGTCCTTGCGGTCCGGCGCCACGATATGGCCTTCGTTGTACCCGTTGTTGGCCAAAATCACGCTTTCCATGGGCCGGCCCCGCCACAGTTCGGCCGCGGTCTCGCGAAAGGCCGGCACCATCCAGTCGGACTCCTTGAGCGCGGCCACGGCACCCAGGTGGGCCGCCTCCTGGCCGGTGATCGGGGGAAAGGTGCCGATGCGACCCTGGCGCTGCAAGGCAAGCAGGCGCTGGTCGAACAACCGGCCCAGCAGCATGAAGCGGTGCAGTTTGAGCAAAAAATCGGGGACCAGTTCGGGTTCCAGGGCCGGATCGACCCGGCCCTCGGCATCGAGAATGGCCAGATAATCGATGGTGTCGGTGATGGCAATAGGCGTGCGGGGCATGGGGGCCTCCTTTAATTTTCTTTTGCATTCGCCAGACGATGCCCAACCTTACGATATTTAAAATAATAGCAAGATCGAGCCACCACCAACGGCTTCATGCAAAAGAAAATTGCTGTTGAAAAACGATTTTCCAATACTATGGGGCTTTGACAGGGTCTGGTCAAGCCTTGTTGCCGGCAGCCCGTCACCGGCTCTTTCCTGGTCGGTTCGATTCGGGCTTTTCAGGAATAGTGCAGTCGATCACAGCAGATTGAACCCTCAAACCGGCACTTGAAAGCGTTTGGGCCTGTGATTCAAAAAAGCCCCGTGCTTTTTCCAGAGACCATTTCGGTGTGTCTCCTTTTCGGTAATCCGCCTTATCCCAAGAATTGCAAGGATACCACCCCACCAGGTAAATGCCATGCCGGCATTGATTTTTAAAAAGGTAGCGTTCAACCAATTGGGGTTTCATCCTTGGGACGGCCCTTTCCCTTGTCTTTTGAGTTTATGTCCCACAGACCATAAACGGCAGGGGATTGACCTTGAAGTTTTTGTTCAAGACCCGAAAGGTTTTTCAGTAAATAGTCTTGCAGTTCATCAGCGGTTCGCACCAGAGAGGTCTTCGGTTCGGTGACAAGAGTGATAAAATCTTCATGCCCCAAAGGAACCCAGGTCTGGCGGAAGGCATTTCGTCTCGCATCTGTTTAGCCGTGCCTTCTTCGGATCCCACTCAAAGAGCAACCCCATAATGTGTCTCGTTTCTCCTTGGTCTGTGCCCAACGTAGGCTTCAGCGGGAGCGGCCGCTTTTTGGCCGCGATCCGCTGATAAGGTTAGCAAATACTATTCATAATGCGAATATTGTATCAATTTAACTCCGTTGTCAGTTACGACACGTGGGTATCCTATGCCACTTAACGGTATAGCCTTTTTTCTTCTTTTCAGCATCTCAAATATCCAGTTATCACCGAAATCAAAAAGATAATAAAGCTTTAGCCCGTTCAGAGGATAAACATCCTTTAATAGAATGTTGTCATAAACATCTTCATCATCTGGATAACCAGACTCTTTTGAAAAAACAATTTTTCGGTTTCGATCATTTCTTCCAGCATAGAATTCAAATAAATGGTCATTGCCAAATTCAATGGTATTTTGGATAAAAAGATGCAAATCGAATAGGGAACAAATATCCGGGACTTCAATTGTTGCTTCCCAAAATTTTTTATCTTCAACTGGGTCCCACATATTGGCAATATTCAATGTGAATAGTTCATATTTTGTTTCAATGGTGGCCATTTACTCCTACCTTGCTAACGGCTCCGCGTAACCGGCGGAGCGTAGCGGAGTCGGGTTTACGCGGTTGTTCGGCGGCATTACGCGTTATCGCTATCTTTCTCGTCCTTCCGGCGTCCAGATTTTTCCTCCAACTGTCGCAGTGTCTCCTTGAGCACAGGAAGCCGTTGTTTGTCTTTGGGATCTGTCGAGGTCTTCTTCAGTTGGATTAACGTCTTTAGGTCCAGCATTCGGAGGGTATGGCCCCTAAAATCGATTTCCACGGTGTGCTCCAGGAGATCCTCATAGGATCTTTCCCCCTCAATAACAGCCAACACATCCAGAGGGCCAATCCGGGTCGTAAGGAGCACGTGACCTTTCCCCGACAGGTCGCGCTCACTCGGTTCAATCACCTTGTCGTCCAAGCGACGGTGAGCAGCGTCAATCGATTTAAGAAAGGCGAGTAGCCTGGCAACGTTTTCAGGAGATTGGCTGTGGACAACGTCCACATCCATTGTTGTGACCGGGGCTCCCTGTATCACGGCTGCAAGACCACCGACCAGAATAAAATCGACCCTTGCCTCCAGTAGCCCCTCCAGAATCTCACTTAGTTTTGCGCTCCTTGGCTTTCTGCCGCGTATAGGCATCTCTCAACTCCATAATGGTACGAAGGGCGTTGTCATTTGCCAGTAATCGCTCCTCGGGTGACATCTTTAGGAACATGGCGACTAATCCCCGGTCCACACGGGATTGGTCATCTCTCTTCATCTTCTCGGACATGCTATAACCCCTTTTCAAGCATCAATCCCACAGGCACAACAACGAATTCACTGGCGGGGCGATAGCCCCGTCCAGTGGAATGACTGGTTATGCGCCTTTCCTTCAATGTGGTAAAAAAATTGTCAGTGATAGTATTTTCCATCTGAAGTCCCTATGCACATTCTTTGCATGTCGAATTTCTCAATAGACTTGAATAACCTCACACTTGGTTATGTCGGTTATCTCTTTACATGAATAACACTTACTCAATCTGTACAACTCATCAGAAAAAACTTCTGTTTCATCCCCGCACTTGTTGCATTTTAACCTGAATATGTGCAATTCTTTTTTTGGTGTCATCTCCATCCAATTTTTTGATATTGCCATATCTCGTTCCTTTCTCATTATTTATTGTCAAAGCATTGTGGCTCATCAGGGTGGCATGTTTCTCAACGCCTTTTAATACGCTATTTTTATACCCTATAGTTTCCATTTCCCATTAAAATAAGTTTCTTTGACGTTTTTGGCTTTATCATTTGCCCAGTTTTCTAATCCTAATTTATTAATAAGGCATAGGTTAAAAACTTTCGTATTATGTGGCACTTTTGATGCTTGGTCTGCATATGGATGAAGGTGATCACATGGAAATTCAGGGCATTCATAGCAAAATGAAATATTTTTACTTTTTACGCATGGATAAACATTACATTCCATGGGAATAAATGGAATTTTTCCGTTTTGGTTGCGACATCCCTTACATATAGCTTTTTCCGCTTGTTCAGCAGAAATGTTAAGTATATTAGCTATTACCGCTATGTATTTAGGGTTTTCATTTGCCAAATATCCAATACAATTAAAACAATCGAGTCCACACGGTGCGGTCATTTGTTTATAATCCATATTTCCAATTTCCTCCATTTTATACGAATATATCCGAAAAGCATAACGAAGAAATCACCCGGAGCGTAGCGATCGGGTGTATTGCCCTCGTTGGGCGCTTTTATATAAAAGCGTTACCCTTGTATCCAGAACAATTGTTACCGATTTCTCCGTTCGCTCTTTTTCTAAAGTGTAGAACCTTTCACCAGTAGTTCAACATACCGTTCCACGCATCCCAATGCATCCATTAATTCCTGATCTGTTCCGGCGCCAAAAAGATCTTGCGGCGCAAGCGGCTTACCTATTCGGAGGCGAATGCTCCAAGGAACGATGGGTATGAATATGAGAGGCGACCCTAGCCATACCCATGTCAAAAGGAGGCGCCACTCAAGTCCTAACGGTGCCAGCATTAAGATTGCGGCAGCACCCAGTATGCCCGTTAACGAGATGCCCCAACGTTTCAGGCCGATTACTCGCGGTACTACAAGTAACATCGAGAGAAGTTCCGATCTCAGTAAAATAGGGCAAGTGTAATGCGATCCATGAATACCGAGGGGCACGATAGGGATGCCTGACTCCCGTGCGATTTTCAAAAAACCAGTGCGACCACCGAAATCCACGCGGTTGGCCTGCCATATTGGACGAAGTGTCTCATGATCTCCCCCCGGGAAAACAAGGACGGGAACTCTCTTTGCCAAAGTCAGCCTAGCGGCATCATATGTCGATGGAATTGCCCCGCTCGTCCTCAGAAGCAGCGAGAGAGGGAAAATACGGAATCCTTGCGGTAGCATGAACCCGGCCATCGGGCGGTCCGGTCCAACTTGGCGGAGATACAGCGCGATGATGCACATAAACTCGGCGATGCCAGCGCCCGCTGAATGGTTAGCAACCAGCAAGTACGGGGCATCCTTGGGAAGGTTCTCGATGCCCTCCAAGCGTGGTCGAAAGAACACTCGCACCAGAGGCCAAAGCAACCCATTTGCTACTCGAACGAAAAGGGGCGAGAAAGCGCCTGGATTATCTACTTCGATGCCGCGAGCCCATTCGGAGGTGTTTTTGGGTATCCAACTCATCTTCTGCTTCCTGGCACATGGACTATCATAACGCTATTCATAAAGGCTAACCAGTGATTAAGTGGTTTTGTTTATCAATCAGTTAAACGCCAAAAGGTGTTAAACATCTTGTATGTTTATATAAATCAAAATATCGTTGACAACCGGAAACCCTCATCAAACCGGATGCCCTTGTAAACAATCGGAACCGGCACCTGCCGGCCGATCTTCAGACCGCGCTCGCCAAGTTCTCGGGCAAGCACAACCTCGTAAACCGTCTCCAGAAGCCCCGGCCCAAGCTCCCGGTGCACAGCGATCGACGTCTCGATTACCACCGTGCCGATTTTGTTCTCCGTCATTCTCTGCGCCCCTGCGCCTCTGCGCGAGACATGCTTTCATCCTCTTTCAATTTCATCCACGGAAATCTTTACCCATATGATGGACAAAAACCTGGCGGCGCTGGCCAGTCCCCTGGACAACATGGGACTTTGAACAAATTCAAGGTTGGCATAGGCACGGCTCCGGTGGCGGGTTTTGGGTTTGTCGGGCCGAGATCTTGGCACGATGCATATCCCTGTTGGTCTTGGGGATCAAGCAAAAACTGAATTGCGTTTTATTTTACGATTTTCTATCAAATCAATCCTTTTGAAATAATTGAAGGGAACTGCAAACCAACCCTCGGCGACCTGTCAATGTCAAAAAAAAGAACCGGCCGGCGCAGGCGCCGGCCGGTTCTTTTTACCCGTCACTCGTCACTTGTCACCCGTCACGATTTACGCTCCGATCTTAAGCACCACCGCCCCGCCGGTATCGCCCGCGGCGCAGCCGGCAAACAGCAGGTAGCCACCGCCTTTGAGCGCCACTTCCTCGATCCCCTCGATGATGCAGCGGCCGGCCGTGGGGGCCTGGGGATGGCCGAAGACCAGGGACGAGCCGTAGTTGTTGAAGCCCATCACGTCGATGCCGAACTGCTGGGCCAGGTACAGGTCGTTGGCGGCAAAGGGGTTGTGGGTCTTGATGGCGGCCACGTCCTTGATCCCGATACCCGCCTTTTCCAGGGCCATGCGGGCCGCCGGCACCACGGCCATGGCCATGAAGCCCTTCTTGGCCCGGGAAAAACCGTAGGACACCACCTGGATTTGGATCTTGGGATCGGTGGCAAGTTCCCTGGCCTTGTCCTTTGTGGTGACCACCAGGGCACAGTTGCCGTCGGCCGGGTGGGTCTGGGCCCCGAAGGTGTGCACCCCGTTGGGCAGCACGGGCCGCAGGCCGGCCAGGCCCTCGGCGGTGGTGGGGAAAATGCCCTCGTCCGCGGCCAGGGTTTTTACCTGCTTTTTGGACACCTGGACCTCGATGGGAAACATGTAACGCTTTTGGAAAGCCCGGTCATCGGCCATCGACGCCATGTACTGCTCGTAGCGGCGCAGGGCCACGGCATCGCACTGCTCCCGGGTCAGGCCGGCCTCGGCCGACACGTTTTCCGCGGTGACGATCATGGCGCCGCCGGCCCAGGGGTCCTTGTTGAAGTTGTCCATCAGCCAGTTTTCCGAGATCACCTCGGCGCCCGGGCCGTTGGGGTTGGGCCACACCGTGTGGGGGCCGTTGGAGCAGCGGTCGGTCAAAAGCACGTAGGGGGTCTGGTACAAACCGGTCTCCACGCCGGTGGCCGCCTGGAACAAGCAGGTGGCCGAAGTGGTGCAGGCCTGGCTCAAGGTCACCCCGGGAATGCCGTCGGCGCCCATCAGGGCCGCGGCCCAGGGGCTGGCGTAAAACCACTGGGGCTGGCCGATGGTGATGCCAAAGACCAGGTAGTCGAACATTTTGGGGTCCCAGCTTTTTTGGGCCAGCCAGCGCTTGGAGGTATTGGCCGCCAGCACGATGGCGTGCTCGTTGGCCAGACTGCCCTGCCAGCGGGCAAAGGGGGTGGAGTAGTAACCGCCATAGGGGATGTAGGCTTTGGTCAGCATCTTGGTTTTCCTTTCCGCTTTCTTTGAGATTATTTTTTAACTATTTCACCATGAAGAACATGAAGAGCATGAAGGCTTAGAGGATAAAGCTCTTTAGTCCTTGCTTGAGATGACAAACGTTGAAGTTGATCAGAAATCCTTGTTCGCAAGTTGATTCCAGCAAACCCGGGCCCAACTCTCGGTGGACTTCAATCGCGCAACCGATAACCCGATTCGACAGCGCCGAGAATTCCATCTTAAACAGCTTTCATAATATAGCCTGATGTAATCATATTCAAGCAGTTATCCATCACAAAAGGCAATCACTTGACGATGAAAGCCACCAAGTTCCTGTTGATCAGTTGGATTTTCAGTTGTTTTTCTTCATGTTCTTCATGCTCTTCATGGTATATCTAACTTCTTTTGAGGGCTTTGCCGGTGCTCCAGGCCCGGCCGACGTTGGCACCCACGGCCCAGTAGTTGTTGTCCGGCATGGTCAACGTGAACGGTTTGAGTTTTTGCACATCGGGCCGGCCATCGGTGAGGCAGTCCTGCTCGGCGACAACCTCCTCGATTTTACCGATATAAAGGGTGTTGAACGGCAGACTGACCTGCTCGGCCAGGGTGCAAGCCATGCACAGCGGGCATTGGGCGATCAGCGGGGCCACGGGCACTTTGTCACCGTAAAACACATCAAAGACCCTGGACTTGTCCGTGGTGCTGCCGGTGACCAGCCCGCAGTAATCGGTTTTATCGATCAGCGCGCAATCGGGGATGTTGACGCTGAAGGCGCGGTTTTCCTCGATGCCCTTGTTGGTGTGATGGGGTCCCAGGGCCACGGCGATCATCGGCGGCTTGAAGTTGACCCGCGAGACCCAGCCCACGGCCATGAAATTGGGTTTGCCCTCCACCAGTGCCCCGACGATGACCATGGGCATGGGGTAGACAAAGGCGTTGGTGTCGATGCTGATCTTGGGCATATAACCACCATTTTGAAAAACAAAAACGGTCTACCATGAAGAACATGAAGGCCATGAAGGAGGAAACAAGTCTCGTTTCAGGTGCTTTTCTTCATGCTCTTCATGGTGAAAAATACCTTTTCAACCGGACCACCTATTTTGATCACCGCTGGCCGAAGCGTTCGCGCAGCTTGCGGTGCAAAATCTTGCCCGTTGGGGTGCGCGGCATGTCGTCGGTGCCGATGAAAAACACCTCCTTGGGGATCTTGTAGCCGGCCAGCTTGCCCCGGCAGTGATCGATCACGGTCTTGGCGTCAAGCTTTTCCTTGGGGATGACCACCGCCGCCACTTTCTCGCCCCATTTTTCATCGGGAAGGCTGATCACCGCCACATCGAACACCTGCGGCATGGAACCGATCACCTCTTCCACCTCGCTGGGATACACGTGCTCGCCGCCGGTGATGATCATGTTGTCCTTGCGGTCCACGATCTGGAAAAACCCGTCCTCGTCCTCGCGGGCCATGTCACCGGCGGAGAACCACTCGCCCTGGAAAGAGGCTTTGGTTTTTTCCGGCAATTTGTAATAGCCGTCAAAGAGCATGGGCCCCCGTGAGTACAGCTCACCCACCTGGCCCCGGGGCACCTCGTTGCCGTTTTCGTCGAGAATTTTGACAAAATCGGTCCCGATCGATTCATAACCGATGGAGCCCAGCTTGTTCAACTGGTCCTCGGGCTTGAGCACGGTGACGATGCCCGCTTCGGTGGAACCGTAACCCTCGTAAAGTTGGACCCCAGGGAAAAAGTCCATGATGGCCAGCTTCATGGATTTGCGCACCGGAGCCGAGGAGCAGAGCAGCTTTTTGATGGAACTGCGGTCGCGGGTTTTGCACTGCTCGGCAACGCTGAGGATCATGTTGTAATGGGTGGGAATCAGGGAGATGAAGGTGATTTTGTTTTTTTCAACAATCCCCAAAATTTCGTCGGGCTTGAAGGAACGTGCCGGGTGAACGTAAACCGAACCGCCGATATAGAGGAACGTGAAGGTGAAAAAGGTGGAGTTGATATGGCAAAGCGGCATCACGTTGAGACAAAAGTCGTGATGGGTGAAGCCAAAATCGATGGCGTTGATCAGGTAAAAGGACAGGTGGGAGGCATGGGAACGCACCGCGCCCTTGGGCCTTCCCGTGGTTCCCGAAGTGTAGATTAAAATCCAGGTGTCCTCGGCGTTGACCGCTACGGCCGGTTCGTTGTCCGTTGCCCGGGCCAGCAGGTCGTCATAGCTGTAAAAACCATCTGTGGGCCGACCCACGACGAGGTAATGGTCTTCTTTGATGTTGACCAGTTCGGAGCGGATGGCATCCACCGTGGGGGTAAATTCATCATGGACGATGAAGGCTTTGGCATCGGCGTTGTTGGCGATATAGGCAATGTCCGGGCCGACCAGACGAAAGTTGATCGGCACGATGACGATCCCGGTCTTGGCCGTGGCCAGGTAGCATTCGATGATCTCGATGCTGTTTTCCAGCAGCACCGCCACCTTGTCGCCCTTGGTCAGGCCGAGGGCCATCAGGCCATTGGCCAGTCGATTGACACGGGCATTGGTCTGCGGATAGGAAAAACAACGGTCCTTGTCCTGGAGACAGATCGTGCGGGGAAAGCGCTTGGCGTTGACCTTGAGGTGTTGTCCAAGATTCATCCAATGGGCCATTGTTGCGACCTCCGTTTAGCTGATAGCTACAAGCTGATTCTGGCATCCAGCACCGCCACCCCATCCTCAAAGGCTCCCACGGGGTTCAGATCCATTTCCGCGATTTCCGGCAGATCGGTGACCAGTTGGGACAGTTTCTGGATCAGGGCCGAAAGGGCGGCCCGGTCAACGCCTTTTTGGCCTCTGACCCCCGTGAGCAGGGCCGCGGCCTTGATCTGATCGAGCATGCGGCCGGCCTCGGCGTCGCTAACCGGGGTGAGGTTGAAAACCACGTCCTTGATCACTTCCACGAAAATCCCGCCCAGGCCGAACATGATCAGATGCCCCACGCCGGGTTCGGCCTTGGCCCCCAGGATCACTTCCAAGCCCCCGGGGGTGAATTTTTGGATAAAAAAGCGCAGATCGGCGGCCTTGATGGCCGCCTGCATCTTTTCCACGGCGGCCTTGACCGCCGCGGCATCGCCAAGGTTGACCGCCACCCCGCCCATGTCGCTTTTGTGGACCACCGATGCCGCGTCGGCCTTGACCACCACGGGATAGCCGATGGCGTCGGCGGCCTTGACCGCGGTTTGAGCATCAGCGGCCATGGCCCAGGCCGGCACCGGAATCTGGTAGGCGTTCAAGATACCGTAAACCTGCTCGGCATTGAGCACGGATTGTCCGGCCGCCTTGGCCTTGTCCAGGATCGCGCGGGCCGCGGCCTTGTCCGCTTCAAAAACCTTGACCCGGCCCTTGTCCCGTGAGCGGATCTGCTGGTAGCGCACCAGGGCCGCCAGGGCCCGGGCCGCCTCGCCGGGCAGGGCAAAGCAGGGCACCTTGCCTTCTTTTAAAATCCGCACCGTCTCGGTCCACTGGCGCTTGTCCGTCATCAGGTTGCACACCATCGGCTTGAGCCCCTGCTGGTTGACCGCGGCAATTTCTTTGGCGATGCTGTCCGTATCCACGAAAAACGGGGTGACGAAGTTCACCAGGATCGCATCGAAACTGTCATCGGCCATCATCGCGTCCAGGCAGGCCCGGTAATGGGCCGCACCACCGGTGGCCAGCACATCGACCGGATTGGCCACCGTGGCTTCGGGAAAAAGTTTTTCTTTGAGCAGGGCATGGGTTTTTTCCGACAGCGGGGGCAGGCTGCAACCGGCGGCCACCAGCACGTCGGTGCCGATCACCGCGGGGCCGCCCGTGTTGGTGATGATGCCGATGCGGTTGCCCTTGGGAATGGGCTGGGTGGCAAAGGCCGCCGCGGCAATGATCAACTCGCCCTCGTCGCGGAAACTTAGCGCCCCGGCCTTTTCAAAGATCAAATCGGTGGCCAGGTCCTCCTTGGCCAAGCCTCCGGTGTGGGAGGCCGCGGCCTTGGCCCCTTCCTGGGTCCGGCCGGCCTTCATCGCCAGAATCGGCTTTTGGGCCGCCACCTTGGTGACGGTTGCTTGGAAGTTGGCCGAATCACGCAGGCCTTCCACGTAGGTGACGATCACCCGGGTGCCCGGATCCTGTCCCAGGTACTCGATGATCTCCGGGATGGTGATGTCGCAGGCATTGCCGTTGGAGGCATAGATCCGCGTGCCCACACCCATGGCGGCAAAGGCCTGGTGAATCACCTCGGCCACCCCGCCGCTGAGGGCCACGATGGAAATGGCGCCGGGTTCGGGAAAGGTGAAGGTGAAGTTGCAGTAGGCCTTGAGGGCCGGATCGGTGTTGATGACCCCCTGGCAGTTGGGCCCGAAGATACGAATCCCATAGGCCTTGGCCTTTTCCAGAAAGGCTTTTTCAATGGCCAGCCCGGCCTCCCCGGTTTCGGAAAACCCGCCGGAATTGATGATGATGTGCTTGACCCCTTTTTTGCCGCAATCTTCCACGGCCTGGGGCACGAACTTGGCAGGGATCACCATGTGGGCCACGTCCACCGGCCCGGGAACGTCCAGCACGGACTTGTAGGCCTTGATGCCGCGGATCTCGTCGGCGCTGGGGTTGATCGGGTAGATCCCGCCGGTAAAGCCAAAATCGATGAGGTTCTTGATCACCCGGTTACCGATGTGCAGTTCCTTGGCCGAAGCCCCGATCACCGCCACCCCGCGGGGGCGAAACAATGCGTCCAACATAGGTCACCTCTCCCGTTTTGAAACTTGAAACTCGAAACTTGAAAATCGATGAAGAAAAAAATCCAACAGTAAGATCCTTTCGCCAGTTTCCAGTTTCAAGTTTCCAGTTTCATTTTTTATCGTTTCTCCGCCAACTGCTCGATGAACGCCTCCACGTTGGTTCTGGTCTGTTCGTCGGAAACCAGTCGCATGTCGTTGAGATCGCCGTTGATGACTATGGCCGGGATGCCGGTTTTTTCCTCGAGGCGCTGGGGCATGCCGTAGCGGCAGTTGGAGTTGTTCGGGCAGGTCTTGGCGTCGTGGTAAACGATGCCGTCGCACTTGAAAAAGGCCAGCTTGTTTTTGATGTAACCTTCCTTGACATCGTCGGAGCGCACGATGAACAGTTCGGTGTAGGCCCGGGCCATGCTCTCGAAGGGCTTTTCCGGATCCAGGGCCGAAAAAATCCAACTGCTGCAGTAGGTGGACGCGATCACGTTGGCGTTGAGGCCGGCAAACAGCTTGGAGTGCGTGCTGAGCCGTCCCCACATGGGCATGCCGTCCCAGTAAAGCCGGAAGCGCTCGTTTTCAATGGCGCCAAGCCCTTGGCTGACCCGCTCGTTGAGTTCTTCCAGCAGCAGGTTGTAGGCATCCAGGGCTTTTTGGGTACCGCGGCCCACCACGGCCGGTCCCATCAGGGTGGTGCCGTCGAAAAAAGTCAGCGGCGAGGGCTTGGCCGCGGCCGCGGCCAGGCATTTTTCCCACAGGTCCGAACATTGGCGGGACAGGCCCACGGCGTTTTTAAACTCGCCCATGTCCAGTTTGCGGCCGGCCACTTTTTCCAGAGGCTCGACGATGTTTTCCATCTGGCGGGTGATCGAGGTGATGTGGTCGTCGGTGACCGCCGGCACGTTGCGGTAGGTTTCCACGCCCACCAGGGGCACGTTGAACTTTTGGGCGTACCAGGCAAACCAGTCCTGCACGTCGCGGCACTGGTTGGTGTTGTACACCAGCACGTCGGGCTTGGGGATGCTGGTGATGCCGGGAAACACCTTGGCCAAGGGGGTGACCCCCTCGACAAAGGCGCCGATATCGGCGGTGAGATACGAGCAGATGTCCGGGGAATAGCCCATGGCGTTGGCCTTGGGAATCAGGTCGTTGGCCATGCGCGAGGTGCCCAGCATGGCCGAATGGGTCTCGGGGAAATAGGTCAGAAAGCCTAAACCGCGAAGGATTTCGGCCGGCCCCACGCTGGTGCACCAGGCGATTTTCTGCTTGCCGGTTTTGGACGCCTCGTCCAGCTCATAGTAGTAGTCGGCCATGAACTTGCCCAAGTCCTTGGATGTTTTCAGCCGCCGGATGACGACTTGTTTTTCTTCGGCCATGATTGCTCCTCCTATTGGGGCAATAAAACCAGTGACGAGTGACAAGTGACGAGTTGTCAACTGCTCATGACTTGTGATTCGTTACCCGTCACGGAAGTTATGGGGCATTTTGATTCCCTGTCCATTACTTAAAACTTAAATCTTAAAACTTTAATCTGAGCCCTGTACCATAGCGTATAGGGCCGCGCCGATGGCCCCGGTATGCTGGGGAAACGGCGGCACGAGAATCGACCGGCCGATCACTTCTTCGGCCATGGTGACGATAAACGGGTTGTGGGCCACCACCCCGCCGGTCATCACCACGGTTTCGGAAAGGCTGTCCATTTCCAGGACCCGTTTGATCACCGAAAAAAACAGCCCCTTGATGATGTCGGGCAGCTTTTTGCCGTTGCGGATATGCTGGAGCACCTCGGTGGCGGAAAACACCGTGCAAAAGCTGCCCAGTTCCACCATGTTGGCACTGAGCCGGGCCAGGGCGTCCATTTCTTCCAGGGGGATGTCCAGACGCGGGCTCATCTCCTCCAGAAAGGCCCCAGTGCCGGCGGCGCACTTGCGGTTCATCTTGAACCCCAGGCGCCGGCCCTGGTCGTCCAGCTTGATCACCTTGTTGTCCTGGCCGCCGATGTCGATGATGGTCAGGGCACTGGGAAAGTGAAAGTAGCAGCCTTTGGCATGGCAGCCGATCTCGGTGCGGTTGTCCGCGGCAAAGGCCACGTTGTGGCGGCCGTAGCCGGTGGACACCGTGCGGGCAATGGCCTCGCGGCCGGCCCCGGTCTCGGCCAAAGCCTCATCCAGGGCCAGTTCGGCCGAGGCGGCAAAGTCGGTTCCGGATTTTCGCACCGCCTTGCCGACAATGCCCCCCTCCCGGTCCAAAACGGCCACCTTGGTCCGCGAGGAACCTACGTCAACGCCGACAAAAAGAGAAGCCGCCATAGAATCAGGTTGAGGTTAAGAGTAAGGTTGAGGTTGAGGTCAAGGTCAAGGTCTTTTCTTGACCTCAGCCTTAACCTTAACCTGCCGCTCTCGCGGCTTAGCCGGCCTGGCGCGACTCGATCCCCTTGACCAGCGCGCAAAGCGTACCGTTGTAAGGGGTTGCCATCCCGGCCCGCTGCCCATATTCCACGAATTTGCCGTTGATGTAATCGATTTCCGTGCGCCGCCGGTTTTCCACGTCCATCAGCATGGAAGGCTTGTGGTTGCCGGCGTTGCGCATGTAGGTCATGGCATAGGTGTAGTAGTCCCATCCCAGCGAAATCTCATTGGCCCGGGCCACCTGGATGCACTCTTTGACCAGGTTGTCCACGATCTGCAAGATGATCGGATCGCCCATGGCCTGGGCCATGGTCAGGCCAGTGACGGCGCACACCGGGTTCATCGAGGCATTCATGATGCTCTTGCGCCAAACCATGGGCACGATTTGGGAAGTATGGTCCGTTGCCAGACCGCAATCGGTGAACACCTTGGCGATGGCCCGCGCCATGCCGGTACCGGCCGGGTCCAGTTCCTGAATGTAGTGGGGTGGGTGGTGAAAGGGCATTTTCACGTGGGCCGGGCCGGCCAGACCGCAGCCGTAGTTGACCACGGCGCGCATCACGGTTTTGCGGCCCAGGGCCTTGGCCAGCTCCAACTCGGTGTCGATGCCGTTTTGCCAGCTCACCACGGCCATGCCCTCATGGTAAAAGCCCTTGATCGCCGAGGCGATCAAGGGCAGGACGTTGGCCTTGACCGCGATGATCACCACATCTGGCTTCAAGGCGGCCAGATCGTCGATGCTGGCACAGGTGTGCTCGATTTTCTGCTGTAGGTTTTCAGCCCCTTCGATGATGATGCCCGGGTCCTGAGCCGCCTTGAGCAGGTCGGCCACCACGTCGCACAAGATGACGTTTTGCCCGCCCCTGGCCAAAAAAGCCGCCACGATGGCGCCGACCGGACCAGCTCCGATCACGGCAAAGGTCTTGGGATTAAAATGATCTTCCCCCTTCATCGCACACCCCCAAATACGCCGCTGACGCGGCGCAGTTTTAGGTTAAGGCTGAGGTTGAGAAAGAACATCAACCTGTCCTCAACCTTAACCTCAACCTTAGCCTTACTCTTTTGGCCGTTCGTCCAAAATCCGCTTGGCCTTGCCCTCGCTGCGGGCAATGAGCTTGGGCTCGACGAGCTGAACCCGCACGTTGATGCCCACGTTGCCCTGGATGTGTTTGGCGATCTTGGCTTCCACTTCTCTTTCCTTGTCCACGCCGGCATCGTAAACTTCGCGTTTGGCCTCCACACGCACGGTGAGATGGTCCAGATAGCCCTTCTTGCGCACCACCAGCACGTACTGGGGTTCGACCTCGGGGATGTCCAGCAGCAAGGCCTCGATCTGGGAGGGAAACACGTTGACCCCGCTGATGATCAGCATGTCGTCGGTGCGGCCGGAAAGTTTGTCCATCTTCAAAAAAGTGCGCCCGCAGACGCATTTTTCGCGACGCAGGCGGGTGATGTCCTTGGTGCGGTAGCGGATCATCGGCATGGCCCGGCGCTGCAACGAGGTAAAGATCAGTTCGCCTTTTTCGCCAAGAGGAACCGGTTGCATCGTGTCCGGGTCCACCACCTCGGCCAAAAAATGGTCTTCGTTGATGTGCAGGCCGTCCTGGGCCTGACAGTCAAAGGCCACGCCCGGGCCGCCCAACTCGGTGAGACCATAGGCTTCCATGGCCTTGATGCCCATGCGTTCCTCGATTTCCTTGCGCATGCTCACCGTCCAGGGCTCGGCGCCGAAAATCCCCACCCGCATGGGAAGTTTGCGGATATCCACACCCATCTCGTCGGCTTTTTCGGCGATGGTCAGGGCGTAGGAGGGGGTGCTGCACAAGGCCGTGGCGCCGAAATCCTGCATCAACACCACCTGGCGCTCGGTCATCCCCGAGCCGGTGGGCACCAGGGTGCAGGCGATGCGGCAGGCCCCCTGGTGAAACCCGAGCCCGCCGGTAAAAAGCCCGTGGCCGTATGCGTTTTGCACGATGTCCTCGGACCGCACCCCGGCGGCATGAAAATTGCGGGCCATGCACTCGGTCCAATCGTCCAGGTCCTTGGCCGTGTAAGGCCCGGTGATGGGCTTGCCCGTGGTGCCCGAAGAGGCATGGACCCGGACCACTTCGGTCAGCGGCACCGCGCAAAGCCCGAAGGGGTAGTTGTCCCGCAGGTCGTTTTTGACGGTGAAGGGCAGTTTGGCCACATCCTCCAGGCTCTTGATGTCCTCGGCCCGGATCCCGGCCTCGGCGAATTTTTTCTGGTAAAACGGCACCCGCTGCTGAACCCAGGCCACGGTTTCCTTGAGTTTTTCCAATTGAAAGCGTCGCATTTCATCTTCGGGCATGCATTCATACCTGTCGTTCCAGGCCATGGTGTTCCTCCTCTTTCAATGTTTTCGTGGGTTCAGCGGTTCGCCTTGCGACGGTACCGGTTTAAAAGCTTTTCATAGCAGCGTTTCAACGGCGCCGGCATCAGGCGGCCGCCTTGGCTGCGGCAAAGCCCAGGTCAAAGGCCTTCTGGTTCAATTCCACCATGTTGGCCTTGACGGTGCGGCCGATGGCTGCCTTGACGTCATCGGCGTTCACCGGCAAGGTGCCCGTGGCCACCAAGGCACCCAGCAGCACCATGTTGTTGGACATGACGTTGCCGGCCTGCTTGGCCAGGGCCGTGGAATCAAAGGCGATCAGTTTGCCGGTCTTGGCCCGGATCAACTGCTTGAGGTGGTCCAGATCCGGATAAACCCCCTTGCCGATGGCAGCGGTGAACGGGGGCATGGGGCTCATGTTGGTGATCACCACGGTGCCGGCGTGGCATTTTTTCAGGGCCCGCAACGTCTCCGAGGGCTCAAAGCCCAGCAGCACATCGGCCTCGCCGTCGGAGATGATGGAACTGCGCGCATCCCCGAACACCAGGGCCGATTCCACCACCCCGCCCCGCTGGGCCATGCCGTGGATTTCGCTCATGCGAACGGGCACGCCGGCCTCCAGAGCCGCCTCACCCAAGACACGGGACGAGAGCAGGTTGCCCTGCCCGCCCACGGCAACGATGATCAAACGTGTTGTCTTCATCTGCTATTTTACCTTTCTCGTTTCAACCGTATATGGGTTCAACCTTCGCTTTTCACCGGCACGATGGCCCCTTCCGGGCAGATCTGGGCACAGATCGAACAGCCGGCGCAAAGGTCCGGGTTGATGCACACCTTCTGATCTTCCACATAGAAGGCCGGGCAACCCAGATCATTGAGGCAGTTGCGGTGGTTGCGGCAGCGGTCGCTGACCATGAACGGCTTTCCCTTGTGCTTTTTCAAGCTCTTGGCATACAGGGTACACATCTCCTGGCTGATCACCACCGACACCCCCTTGAAGGCGATGGCCTCTTTGACCGCCTCGATGCTTTTTTTGATCCGGTAAGGCCGGATCAGGGTCACGTGGGCAACGCCCAGACCCCTGACCACGGACTCGATGGACAGCCGGCCGAAACCGTCCATACCCAGCGCGGTCATGTCCACCCCGGGATGGGGCTGGTGCCCGGTCATGGCCGTGGTGCCGTTGTCCAGGATCACCAGGGTGAAATTGTGGTTGTTGAACACGGCATTGACCAGGCCGGGGATGCCGCTGTGGAAAAACGTGGAATCGCCGATAAAGCTGATCACCTTTTTGTTCGTGGCCTTGGAAAACCCGGCGGATGTTCCCGTGGACGAACCCATGCAGATCAGGTAATCGGCCATGGATAGCGGGGGCAGCAGACCCAGGGTGTAGCAGCCGATGTCGGTGGGATGCATCACGTCCATGCCTTCGGCGGCCTTTTTGACCACGTAGAAGCTGGCCCGGTGGGAACAGCCCGCGCACAGCGTGGGGGGCCGGGCCGGCACTTCGGGGACATCGGCCACGTCGACGGCCACCGGTTGTTGAAAGGTCACGCCGAAATAGGCCGCCACCTTTTCGCGCACGATGGCCGGATCAAGCTCGTAGAGGCGGCTGAACAGGTTGTCGGCCTTGCCCTGGATCGTCACGGTGATCCCCTTTTCCTGGGCAAAGGCCTTGACGGCCTCCTCCATGTAAGGCTCGCCCTCTTCAACGACCAACACCTTGGTGCAGCCGGCGATAAAATCCTGGATCTTGCGCCGCGGCAAGGGGTGGGAAAAGCCGATGCGCAGGATTTTGACCTTGTCGGCGATGCCGATTTCACGGATGGCGTCGCTGACGTAGTTGTAACTGACCCCGTTGCAGATGATGCCCCATTGGCCAGCGCCTTCGACGAAATTCAGGGCCGACTGCTCGGACAACTGCTCGGCCTCGGCGATGTGCTTGAGCAGCTTGACGTGCAGCTTGCGGGACACGGCCGGAACCGTCACGTAGTTCATGGGGTCCTTGGGGAAATCGCCCTTGGTCTTGCGCGGCGCGATCGGCCCCAAGGTGACGAAAGCCGAGGAGTGGTTGATACGGGTTGTGGTGCGCAGGATCACCGGCTCCTGGAGTTTTTCGGACAGTTCAAAGGCCATACCCACCATGTCCTTGGCCTCGGCCACCGATGAGGGCTCCAAAATGGGCAGGCCGGACAGCTTGCCGTAGTAGCGGTTGTCCTGTTCGTTCTGGCTGGAGAACATCGCGGGATCGTCGGCGCAAAGCACCACCATGCCGCCACGCACGCCCACATAGGCCAGGGTGAGCAGGGCGTCGGAGGCCACGTTGAGGCCCACGTGCTTCATGACGGCCATGGACCGCACCCCGCTGCCCGCTGCGGCAGCGGCCACTTCCATGGCCACTTTCTCGTTGGTGGAGTACTCGAAGTACAGGTCGCTTTCCTTGGAGATCTGGAACAGGTTCAGCGATATCTCCGAAGACGGGGTGCCGGGGTAAGTGGCCCCGATGGCCAGGCCGGCCTCGATGGCCCCGCGGGCGATGGCCTCATTGCCCAGCATCAGCATCTGCTT
>Ga0116204_1000272_pt1 | contig 28398 bp, 18 predicted proteins | sample LakKivwa52mmetaG_FD_94481 | JGI IMG/M metagenome (GOLD analysis project Ga0116204, IMG submission 94481) | Anoxic lake water microbial communities from Lake Kivu, Rwanda to study Microbial Dark Matter (Phase II) - Lake Kivu water 52m metaG | ecosystem: Environmental > Aquatic > Freshwater > Lake... | reverse complement strand
CCTGTCGGTGAAACAACTTGTGCTTTGTTAAGAGCAACGCTATTCGCGGTAATCGAGTGATAATCGTTATGAATCAAGATGATGGGAATGATTGTCGAGATGGCATCGAGATCATTTTTAGTGATACCGCTGTCGTGATAGCCTTCGGCCACTAGTAACGATTCTGGCGTTGCGTGTTTGAGTATGTTTAATATCGTTTCTTTTTCTCTGGTAATCGATAAATCGATTCGCGATAGTTTTTGCCCATAACCGACTAGATGCAAATGCGCGTCGACCATGCCTGGATAAATGTGTTGGGCGCGCATATCAACTCTCTCGGTGTTTGGATATGATGCTTCATCAACATTAACGGCGATAATCTTTCCCTTATCTGTCAATAAATTGACAAAAAAGGCATCCTTATCCTTCATCGTATGGAAAAAGCCGTTATGCCACAATTTCATATCGAAATTATACCATGACGCTAAATACAGTAAGTGTTGCTTCGCTTAGTCAACTATGCCCGAAACAAATCACAAAGTGTTGATTGAAGTATATTGAATATTAATCCACTCAAAGTAATCAACGATTATGATTTTAGGTAAAAATTATTTTTAACTTTATTTTTAGTTAATATATTATTAAGATTGGGTTAAGGAAATAATATGGCAAAAATCACGTTAAAAACTATCGCCGACAAGATGAATGTTAGCACCGTCGCCGTCTTTAAAGCACTCAACAATCAACAAGGAGTCAGCGATCCGTTGCGGCGCAAGATCAAAGCCTACGCTAAATCAGTCGGATATGTTGGAAAATCATCACATCAAAGCATTAACAAAAAACGATTCTTGTTTTTTATCAATCAAGATTTCTTTCTAACGCCTTCCGAACAATATTACTCGACGATTTTCTATTATTTGACCTCGGAATTAGCCAAAGTTAACAGCATGCTGCAAATCTCTTTCATCGAACCGGAACAACCGATTGAAAAGATTAAAGCGACAATCGCCAACTTTAATCCCGATGGCGTTTTCTTTGCATGCGAAGTTAGTCAAAAAATACTCCAATTCATGGAAAAACATCCTGTGCCTAGTGTCTTTATTGATATTTATTCACCGCTATATTCATGCAATTTCCTATACGTTGACAATTACCAGGTGTCTTACATGTTAGCCCATTACCTAATCGAAAAAGGTCATACGAAAATTGGTTTTATTGGAAACATTACCAAGACAACTTCAATTTCAGACCGTTATATGGGATATGTTAAGGCCATGAATGAGAAGGGATTGCCCCTCAATCAAGCTTGGCATATTAATGAAAACATTGAGCGACAAATGTCGATTTTTGATCTGCCTTTGGATAATATGCCGACATCATTTATATGCCACTGCGACTCGGCTGCTCAAAAACTGTATTCCGTTTTGTCTTTAAACGGCTTACAAGTTCCCGATGATGTCTCGGTCATCAGTTTCGACAATACGATGCTGTGCGAAAATTTAATGCCAAAATTAACATCGGTTGGTCCTAACAAAGATAGTGTCGCCCGTAAAGCGTTTGGGGCAATGGTCGACGCCATCAAAGGCAAGCATGCATTGATTCAGCTGCGTTCTCATTTAGTCGAACGCGAATCGGTCAAAGATTTGAACATCGCCACCGAGTCGATTGATTAATTAATCAAGGCTATCGCTAGCCAATATTTGCTTTTATCATCGATGTTTAATCAAAACAACTTCATATAATATATAAAATATTTAATTAATTTTTTATTAATATACCATTAAATTTTTATACCGCTTATTTTCATTATGTTATACTAAATAAGAATTAATGCGAGGTGGCGAAATTATAAACCGACATCTTAAAACCTTGCTTGGTATGCTGGTGCTACTGATCTCCTCTTGCAAATCGGCATCACAATCGCTTTCACATAGCGATTTTTCTTCGTCCTCATCGCAAATTTCGTCAAGTGAGTCAAGCGAAGAATCTAGTTCGCAACCAGAGTTTTTTGCCTCCGACATCGGTGTGCAAAAGTCGGTTTCAAAGATTAATAGTTTTCCAGATATTCCCTCAAATTATCGCTACTATGATTACAAATCCGCCGCCAAAGAATTAGATCGGGTCATGTTTGGCTTTGCTAACGATTCGACTGTTAAAATTCCTTCATACATTTCTTCAGACCCTTCATCGTGGAATCCCATCGGTTATTGGCTTGATCAACCGCGGCAACCACCTGTTTATAACCCCTTGGAAACTGGCTACCTTAAACGAACGTTTGGCCTACCAACCTATGTCGGTGACAACCGGGTTGTCAGTTCCGGCAGTGAGGCGATGACCACAATATCTTCAGTTCTCGGCGCTAGTTACGCTGGCATCGATAAACAAAATCAACAATTTGGTGAAACAACCTACGATTTTGTCGAAATGACATTCGCCAGCTATGATACGGGATCAAATCTCGTCCATAACTATGGTGTCCAAGGTCAAAGTTTTTGGTATGACCTTTTTCCACAAATAATATTCGCGCGCCTATATGAACTTTATCCCGACACACCTTTTATGGAAGAAATCGTATTGAATGGCGCCGATGAATGGCTTGAGGCTTTACCGTATTTCGTTATCGATGAACAACCAAACTATGAATTTGTCGGTTATAACGTCGTGCTCGAGTCACCGACGATTACCGGCGGACACATTGAGCCACCTAATGGTGGCTTGGCGGCATTATTCTATTCGGCATACAAAATAACTGGTGATGAAAAATATCTTGATGGGGCCAAAGAAGTGCTCGATTATTTACAAACATATCAAAAGAATCCTAACTATGAAGCGCTGACCGACTATGCTCCTTATATTGCCGCAATTCTTAACGCTTTCCACGGCACGGCATACGATGTCGGTAAATTCATTGATTTCTTATTCGATGGCGATTCGGCATTTAGGCCCGGATGGGCGGTTATGAATGGATTTTTTGGGGATTATCCGGTTCATGGCCTTGTCGGACAAGCCGATGATTATGCCTTTGCCATGAATTCGCTTCACTTGGCGACGACTTTAGCCCCGATGGTCAAATACGATGCCCGCTACGGCGATGCGATTGGTAAGTATATCCTTAACCTTGTGAGTAACGCGCGTTACTTCTTCCCACAGACACATGCTTTGTCACATCAATCGATGAATAGCTATCTAACATTTGACACTAACGGCACACTCATTTATGAAGGTTTCCGAAGAAGCTGGAACTCCGTGACCGGTTACGCGATGGGCGATGCCACAACGATGTTTGGGCAACCTTCCGATCTTAGTTTATATAGCTCGGCTTTTATCGGGGGATTGGGAGCGATTGTCGCGCCAACCAACATCAACGGAATCTTACGAATCGATTTGAATGCTACCGATAGTTTTGGCCCCTCCGCCATACCTGGATATTTACTTTACAATCCCTATGATCGCCCATATGTCGTCAACTATGATGGTCCGGCGCAACCTTATGATTTATTCGACGCCGGTTCGCAAACGATTTTAGCTCGTAATGTCACTGGTTCCGTCCATCTGCGCATTCCCGCGAAACAATCGTTAGTTGTCCGACAACTACCAGCTTTATCCGTCCCGCAGCTATCTACCTATCAAGTATTCGTCGGCGACGAGTTAATCGCCCGTAAGCAAGCTAGTGTCAACCTCACCAACATCGTGACTAGGCAAGAATTGACATCTGCTTCAAATATAAATATCGAAATGAATGCTCCGCTTAACGATGAAATCGTTAATATGAAAGTGTATTTCGGCAGCATTCTTGCCTATGATGGGGTCCCGCTAGAAACTTATCGTTACAACAAAGCTTTGCTTCCCAATACCGACTATACAATGCGCATTGAAATACTTACATCACAAGGCCACAGCGACTATGTGACAAAAAGGGTGGTATGCCGTTAACGTGAAACGTAATAAGATTCAATTGATTTTTCTAACGATTATCGGAGCGCTGTTACTTGGTTGCGATCCTTCTTCATCGACGTCACAATCATCGATCAATAGTGATAGTCAAACGACGTCTCAGACCGATTCATCAACCTCTTCCACGACCCAATCATCAATCCCAATCAGTGGTTCGTCTTCATATACACCACCAATTTGGGATGGTAATAGCATTCACTATGGCGCCTATGACATTCGTGGCTTTGGTAGCGGCACGCCCGCTGGTGTCGCTAACTACGAGGACAGTAACGACACTGTCGTCATTTGGAATATCGACGCTAGCCTTGATAATTACGGAGGCGTGCAAACGCCACGTTTATCGCTCGATTTTTCCAAAGCCGTTATCTTCGAGATGAATGTCGTCAGTAGTTATTCACAATATATTGTCAAACTCGCCGTTGAAGGGGAAAGCGAATATTATTACGTGCTATCAGATGAAGGCACGCCCGGACTAATTTCTATCAACGTCGTCGATGCGATGCTTTCACAAAAATACCGCGAGAAAAATACCCAGCCTGATCCTGGTTATAACACCGGATGGAAATACGACAATCAAATAAAAAATTGCGCCTTCCACATACTGGCTAAAGGTCCTGATGGTGAGCGACAAACGGCCGAACTTGTGTTAACCCATATCGCCATATATAACAACCAACCGGCCGTCACCGGCATCTTCATAAATTCACCAGACATCGTTTCGGGTAAAATCGAAAAACTAAAAGGCAGTCCTAGTATTGCTTTGACTTCGTCGATTACTCCTAGCGAAATCACCGATAAGTCGGTGCTGTGGGCATCAAGTGATGACACCATCGCCACCATTTCAGAAACGGGCGTCCTTTCATTCGTAGGAGTGGGCACCGCTTATATCATTGCCAAATCGCGCATCGATCAAAGTAAACAAGCCATCTTGCCTATCAATGTATTAAGCGGTTATGAAAATCCTAGTGATCTCAAAACCGAATTAACAAGTTTATCTTATGCCGGCTCATCTGCTGATGTTGACCGCTTCGCCGACTTATTCAAGACAACTTGGGGAACTAATATTAAACAAACAATTTCGATTGAAACGATGGTAGCCATCGACGATCATCGTCGTAGCAATGGCGATATTATTATCGAAAACTATTTTAATCCGGCTACTTCAGGCCATGTAACGGAGGCTAATGCCCGGCTATCAAGCGGTACTGCCGCGGCTTCACTCACCTTAACAGGTACGGCACTAGCCAATGTCTATCGAAACATCGACGGCCAACTTTATTCTCAATCCTATTCGGGAACACTACGTGTCGATTATGCACAAAATAGTCCGGCATGGAGTCGTCTCGACGATTATGTTGAAGAAACGATCGTCGTGTGGAATTCGGGGGCTGTGTATAAATACCGGCTCAGAGTAATCAATACGACACTACTAGGGGAAAACCGCCCAAGCGATTTCATGAATTCAAGTCTTTGGACGATACCTGACCGAACGAGGCAAACCGAAGACGCCGTTATCCATGCCTTAAGTCCGGCATCACTTCGTATCGAGAGCAGTCAACTCGTGATGAAGCAAAACAAATACCCCGAAGCCAAATATTGTTTTGGCGGGATTGTCAGTAACGTGTTTAATGCTAATGACGCCGAAGCAGTGCAAATGCTTTTAAATATTACCGCATTAAACCAAATGAATGATTTTGTCAAAACAATGTGGGAAATCAAGGTTCTCTATTATGGCAGTAACGGGACGACCGTCATCAGTTCCAATCCATTAAAAATCGATTCGGGCAACACGATTGGCCAACACACGATTACGTTTATCCCCGCCTATAGCAACTTCAGACTATATCTAGTCGTCAACGGCAGTGATATCGGCGCCCAGTTTGCCGATGCTGAAATGCGCCTTGATTTATTAAAAATCTATACGATTGATTGAGTGTGAATATGGAAAAACGACTAATCATTAAAACTGACGATATTGCTCCAACTAATCATGATGTGCGCGTGCTTGGTGTTTTCAATCCGGCGACGATTAAAGTTGGAACAACCACAATCATGATTGCGCGCGTTGCCGAAACGATGAAAAATGACGATAGCACGCACGTATATGTGCCGATTTGGCGTCAGAAGCAATACAACTTCATCAAAATACCGACCGCCGATCCTAACTATGATTTCTCCGATGTTCGTGTCATCCATAACCACGAAGAAAGTTACTTAACATCAATTTCCCATTTCCGTGTCGGACGAAGTGAGGATGGCTATCACTTCGCGTTTGATGAGACGCCGATCTTTCCTGAAAGTGTCTACGAAGAATATGGCATCGAAGATCCACGGATTACCTATATCGATGGCCGTTACTATATTACCTATACTGCCGTCAGCAGTTTCGGCATTAATGTCGGATTAATGGTCACCGATGATTTCAAATCATTTGAGCGACTCGGTAATATCTTCCCGTTTGATAACAAAGACTGCGTTATATTTCCGAAACTGATCAATAATCGCTACTATGCTTATCACCGGCCGAGCACGAGCGATTTTGGAAAACTTGATATTTGGTTGGCGAAAAGTACAAACTTGCTGCACTGGGGCGAACATGAGGCGCTGAAAGCGGCCCGAATTGACTATCAGCCATCGGTGCGTGTCGGCGCTGGCGCCGTTCCGTTTTTAACAAAACAAGGTTGGGTCGTCATTTATCATAGTGCCGATAAAGCTCACCACTATCATCTGGCCGCGCTATTAGTCGCTAAAGACGATCCTTGTAAAGTATTGAAAAAATCGATTAAACCATTAATTGAACCAACCGAGATTTATGAAAAAGAAGGGTTTGTCCCCAATGTAGTCTTCACGTGCGGTATTACCAGCGATGAGACGATGCTTCATATTTATTATGGCGTGTGCGACCAAAGCATCGCTGTGTGTCAGTTGTCTTTTGAGGAATTGTTCGCGAATATGGAGGATGTCGCATGAAACGCCGACTACTGTTAGTAGGGCTCGTTTCCCTGATTGCCGTGCCACTATTTGCTTCATGTGATCCTAGTGGCGACAAACTATTAAAAATCGCCCTCGATATCGAAGATGAAGGTCGATATGATGAACTTTTTGACATTTTCACCGAGGAAACAGGCATCGAAATATCGGCGACCTATGGACAAGATATCGGCAAATTGATTGGAACCAAAGACGAACCCGACATTATTAAAACAAGTACCGTCGTCGTCACCTCAATGAAACCTTCGCTTCTAGATTTGACATCACTGATCGCTGCTGATTCACAGATGAACACCGATGATTATATTGATTCATTAATGGATGCTTTAACGATTGATGGAAAAGTTTATGCGCTTCCGACATCACTCAACACATCGCTACTTTACTACAACAAAGCATTGTTCGACCAATCGGCGAGTCAACTTCGTGATGCGCTCGGTTTATCGATTAGCGATAGCGTTTATCCGCAAGCCGATTGGACATACGCCGACTACCAAACTGCCGGTGTCGTGTTATCGAACTACGACGGAACTTCTTACACTTCTTTTGGCGCTGAAGCACAACTGAATTGGTGGGGTGAATGGCTCGTTTATGTCCAACAAATGGGCGGGACATTTTATCAACCGGATTCTAACAACCGCATCAGTGCCATTAACTCACCAGAAGCCATCGCGGCCACGGAATTTTTCAGGAATAAGTCAATGGGGCCGCTTGGAACAAAATTCGCTCCCGATGCGATTGAAAGCGCCTCTTCATATTCGTTTTTGGGTGGAAATGTGGCGATGATATTCGGCGGTCATATGGGTGATTGGTTCAGTTATGACGCGCTTGGTTTAGACTGGGATATCCAAGTACTGCCCAAGCCGGTCGGTCGGCCTTCAGCCAGGGGTGGCGAGATTTCCGCTGACGCATTTGGAATATCCGTTCGTAGCAACCAAGTTAGCGAAGCATTTTCGTTTTTGAAAATGTGGACTGGTCCTGAAGGGGCGACGAAGATGTATGAGTTTGGCAAAGTCGGTGCGCTTAAAAACATGCAAGAATTAATCGAACAACTGCCGAGCAATCAACAAAAAGCCATTAATATCGATGCTCTTTTCACGGCGATCGATGAAGCGGTGACGCTTCCTAATGAAAAAGACTTCTCAAAAGTCATGCGTGAAATCGTGATGGCAGAATTATATAAACTTATGTATACGGGTCGCGGTTCCGAAACCGATGTCGCGGTCGTGCTCAATCGTATCAAAGTCCAAGTCGATCAATATTACGCGAGCTTGTACGGTAGCTAAATATGGCCAATAAGGTAATGCGTCTTTCATTTAAGAAGAACTTCCATCGCAACTATAAGTTTTTTGCGATGTTTGGAGGCATTGCCATCTTAGGTTTTGGACTGTTTTACTTGTATCCAATCATCCGTACGTTTGTGCTTAGTTTAACCGATAAAACGATCTTCGACACCGATCCCAACTATGTTGGTTGGGCAAATTATCTTTATGCGCTAAGAAGCGATCCGCTTTTTGCAAAATCGATTCAGCAATCGCTCGTATTTGCCCTTATAAGCGGCGCGCTTGTTTTAGTCACTTCGTTAATTTTGGCCATGCTACTAAATTCTAAAGTAAAATTTATCGGTGTGTTTCGCACGATTTATTTCCTACCATTTATCATTCCTAGTTTTGCAGTAGGCGCCGTATATAAGAACTTGTTTAATCCTTCGACTGGTTTCATCAATAATTTATTGAATGCGCTTGGTCTGATTGATGTCAGCAACCCACCGCTATGGTACATATCACCCGATTCGGCACTGATGACGATGATTGTCATCAGTTCATTTGGCTTCGGCGTCAAGATGCTCGTATTTCTGGCCGCGCTTCAAGGGATACCAAACGAATTATATGAAGTGGCCGAAATCGAAGGGGCCTCGAAAATTCAGCGCTTCTTCAAAATCACGTTACCGCTGATTTCGCCGATGTTGTTTTTCAACGTCATCTTAATCACAATCGATGGGCTGCGCGCCTTCTCGTTGGCATTTGTGATGGGTAATGGCCAAGGCTGGCCATCTAACTCGACACTGCTATTCCCAATCTATATGTTTATGACAGCCTTTAATATGCCATTTAGACTCGGCTATGCCGCGGCGATGGCCTATATCTTCTTTTTGATTATTCTCGTTTTGACCGGCATTCATTTCCTAATGTCCAAGTTTTATGTTCAAAAAGACATCACGATTAGTTAGGTATCATCATGGAAATACGATTGACACAACCAAGAAAACATAAAACAAGCATGTCGCGCAAAGCGCAAACGGTTTTGACATACATCTTGCTTGTCGCTTTTGCCTTAGTTGCGTTATTGCCACTTTATTATTTGATGATTACGGCGATGAAAGACCTTAACGAGGCTTCCAACCGCGCGACGATGTTCCCACAATCGTTCGCCTTGTTTGAAAACATCCGCTTTGTACTTGCTCATCCCGACTATAACGTCGTGCGCATGTTCTTAAATACGATGTTTATCTTTGTGATGAAAACAACCGGTACGGTTTTGACTTGTTCAATGGCCGCTTATGCATTCGCCACGTTTAAATTCCCCGGCAAAAATATCATCTTTTTCGTATTGCTATCGACAATGATGATTCCCGGAGAAATTTTGGGCATCCCCATTTATGAATTCATGGTTAACGCCGGACTTAAAGAAGTTGCTTATATTCCCCTTTGGATTGGTTCGTGGTTTGCCACTGACGTATTCGTGATTTTCCTATTTAGGCAATTTTTCCTTACAGTACCAAAACCGCTAATTGAAGCAGCGCGGATCGATGGCTATGGCGAGATGCGTATTTTCTTTAAAATCGTGTTGCCACTGAATGCACCGGTAATCGTCACCGTCATCTTGCTATATTTTGTCGGGACTTATAACGATTTATACGGTCCGGCATTATACATATCCGATAAGAGTAACTGGGTGATGGCCAATAGCATCTCGATCTTCGAAAACTTGTTCCAAAGCGGATCAAGTTCATACCTAGTGCCGTGGAACTATGTCTCAGTCGCCAGTTTGATTGCCTTAATCCCTGTTGTGTTGTTATTTAGTTTCATGCAAAAGAAATTTCTCCAAAGCGTTGCCGGCGTCGGCATTAAAGGATAACGATATGAACTCCACATGCAATCTTGACAAACTACTCGAGGCTCACCGCGCCAATCCAAAGATTAAGGCCACCAACCAAATCCAATTTCTTGGTGTGCGCGGTTTTGACGTTTATAACATTTCTTCAAAGTTTGTCTATAAAGGTGAAAGTTATATTGCGGGTCGGGTTGAAAAGCGCGATAGCGAAATCTCAACCGTACGCTTCTTCAAACGGATTGGTAACAACATCTACGAAGCGACGCGCGAGGTGCTAAAAAATCTTCAAGATCCGTTTGTGGAAATCATCGATGGACAACTTCTTGTAGGAGGAACCGAAATATATCCCGACGAGACAGGAAAAATCACTTCATGGCGTACCGTGTTTTATCAAGGCTCCTCGTTTAGTGATTTACGAAAGATTATCCAAGCCCCGCTAAAAATGAAAGATGTGCGCATCGCTAAAGGCGAACACTACTACATGATGAGCCGACCGCAAGGCGGCGCGGCCAAATGGGGCAAAATCGGTTTTGACATCGCTAATGCGCTTCATCACATTACGACCGAGTTTATTGAAAACGCTCCTTTAATTGAGGATTTATTCGGTGATGATTGCTGGGGCGGCGCTAATCAAATACATTTTCTTAAAAATGGCATGATTGGGGTTTTGGGTCATGTCGCCCGCATGAGTGTCGGCGATATTCGCCACTATTATGGCATGACGTTCGCCATCGATCCGCGCACGCGCAAACGCACCGATATGAAAATCATATGTGAAAGGTCCGATTTCGCTCAAGGAGCAGCTAAACGCCTTGATTTGATCGATGTCGTGTTTGTTGGTGGCATCGTTAGAAATAGTAACGCCACGGCGACGCTATATACCGGATTATCCGATGCTGAAGCCCACTGTGCCATTATCGAAGACCCGTTCATCGAATATGAGGAGCTTGGTTCATGAAGCTATTGAAGTCGCGTTATTCATTATTAATCGCATTATTAGTCATAATGACCGGATGTAATTCTTCATTGATTGAAGAATCGTCTTCGTCATTAGTTTCAAATAGCGATTTTTCAAGTAGCGTCACTTCAATAACCTCCGAGGAACAATTGCTTTCAATCACACCAATCGTGACCGAATTCGATTTCGATTTATTAAATGATCTTAGCTACGAATATGATCAATCGCAAATTGGTTCTATATCACATATTGAAGGTCATAATATCGCCGCTGGTGATTATGAAATTATTGGCACTACCATAACGATTAATCGTCATTATCTGGTTACGCTATTACCTGGAAACTATGGTTTGTCACTATATACAACGCTAGGTCGGGCACTACTCCCGATTAATGTCATTGACCGTCATAACAACCATCGAATTATTAACCGCGGCTTTGAAACAGGCGACTTATTCGGCTGGACCGTTCGCACAATCTTTAAAGGTGAAACGACCGTTCAAGCATTTAGAGATTCTTCGGTTGCATCGAATGAAACAATTCCAAGCGCTCCGTTTCCATATGACGGTGAAGGGGATTATGTTCTTGGTCGCTCGACAGCGGTATCCAAAGCGGCGTTTGAAGAACGGCTCGGTCAAATGCGCTCGTCAACATTTACGCTTGGCGGCAGTGGTTATATCTCTTTCTTGCTCGGTGCCGGCAAGACAAGTGATTTATCATATGTGTCAATTAGGCGCGCCAGCGATGATGTCGAACTAAAGCGTTTTGGAAATCAATCATTCGACGTTTCGCAAGTACTCGAACCTGAATATTTCGGTGAAAACCTCGTTAAATATCAGGCCGATTTGTCTGAATACCTTGGCAGTGCGTTATATATCGAACTTAACGATTATGGCTCACGTGATTGGGATTTCTTAACAGCAGATGCCTTTGAGACATATTATGAAGCGGCTCCTGAAGATGGAATCCTAGCCGTCGACGTCAAGCCGATTTATCTAGTTGACTATGCGCCTAATCAAGTTGCCAATGGCGATTTCTCCGCCAATCTATCGAGTTGGACGGTATCTAACTTACCAGGTTGGCGAAAACCTGATGGAAGTAGCGATACATTCACCGTAACTTCGGGTTCTCTTCGTAGTAACGCCACCGGTGATAGCGCGCGCGGGCTGATTCGCTCTTCGCTTTTCCGTGTTGATGGATCAGGCATTCTATCGATAGAAATCGGCGCTGCGCAAGGTTCACGCTATGACAAAGACACGTTCGTATCGATTAAGCATTTCGGCACTAATCGCGAAGTGATTCGCTTTGCCAATAATCGGTCATCTGGTACAACGATGATTCAATACTTCATTGATTTATCGGATTATCAGGGCCAAAAGTTTTATGTTGAAATCGTCGATAACGCCACCGGCAGTTGGGATACGATCTTCATCGATAACATTGTTACCTATTATGCCAATCGTCCTTCATTCACATATGCGACGATGGCGATTAATTTGAATTACTAACAAAGGAGCCTGACGTGTATGCATACACTTACTACATCCCGCCTTGGTTTCCTCGCCTTGCTACTGGGCGCAATGGCTTTGTCAGCGTGCGGATCTTCCCTGTCTTCTATAAGCGAAACACCGAGTTCGATTGCTTCGAGCACGAGTGAGGTTTCCAGCAGTTCATCTAGTTCCACCTCTTCATCAAGCTCATCTTCAAGCAGTATCGACGAAACGATTTATTCGATCGAAAATGGTGGTTTCGAAACTGGTGATTTATCGGGTTGGACTATCATTTCGGGAACGGCTTTCTCTCCCGCGGGAGTCAGCAACGATACAATGGTTAACTTTTCAGTTTCCTATAACAAACAGGGCACTTATTTCTATAAAGGCGTGAGCCAGACTAGCGAAGGCATCATGCACTCCTCCTCGTTTGTGATTGGAGGAAGCGGTTATATCACGCTGCGTATGGGCGCTGCCTACATGCAAGCACTAACCTATGTTTCGATCATCAATGCCCAAACCGAACTTGAAATTTATCGAATTGGCAATTCAATGTTTAACCAACCCGCCAGCGGAACGACTGATTATCGGGTCGAAAACATGAATAATTATTTCGTCAACTTATCAGCCCATTTAGGAATAACAGCCTACATCAAAGTCGTTGATCAATCGATTGCCAATCATGGTTATATCACGCTTGATGACATTGTGACTTATTACGTCGCTGTTCCTGCGCTAATCGGTTATGTTCAAGCGTCAAACATCATGCCGTTATTCACCGATTTTGCCGGCACACCTAACGCTTTATATAATGGCAACTTCGCCACGAAGACACTGGTCGGTTGGACAATCATCGGTGAAGATGGCGTGTTTCGAGCAAGCCATATATCTTCTAGCAATCGACTCAGCAATCGTCCCGACGAATCCAAAATCGGTGTCCTGCGTTCAAGTGCTTTCAAAGTCTCTGGCACCAATCTGATGTCATTTAGACTCGGGGCGACTAAGTATGAAGAACTGACTTACATGTCGGTCAAAGTCGTGGGCACCAACGAAGAAATTTATCGCACGTTTAGTGACCGCTGGAAAGATGCTGACGAAGAAAATACCCATCTGTATCACATTGATTTGAGTGAATATCGCAATCAGTGTTTATATCTCGAATTCGTCGACAATTCGCGCGGGGATTGGGGCTTATTGACAATTGAGGCCATCAATACCTATCATGCCAGTTGGCCTAATATAAACGATGAAATCGCTTATAACTTATTTGATCCGATTGTGACAAATCCAAGTTATACGGCGATGCGTTCCTACATTAATCCCCATATCGATGCCATCGCTGATGAGACGACCAGAACCACGGTCAGAAAAACGTTTTACGCGACGATCGATGGCATCTCCAACATCAAGGGTAATTGGCCTAGCGTCGTCGAGCATTACGCTAATGGCAACACATTTATCATCACTGGCGATATTGATGCCATGTGGCTACGTGATTCAAGCGCCCAGGTACTACCCTATCTCCAGTTCATGAATATCGATGAAGACATGCGTTTGATGGTCAAAGGATTGCTACGGATGCAATTCGAGTTAATACGGAGAAATCAATACGCCAATGCGTTTAATCAGGGCGGTTCCGTGTTCGAACTAAAGTTTGAAATTGATTCCCTGATTTATCCACTGTGGTTAGCATATGAGTATTACCGTATCACTGAAGATACTTCAATCTTCGATGCTTTCTTCATGATGACGCTGATGAAAGTGCTTGATACGCTGCAAAACGAACGTAATCATAGCGATGATAACTACCGGATTACCAACACGGGAGATCGCGATGCCGGCCCGCACGAAGTGAATACGGCCAGCGGTCTGATTTGGAGTGGGTATCGCCCAAGCGATGATGTTACCTATTACAAGTTTTTCATTCCCGGCAATATGTTTGCCGTCGCCACACTCGAAAAGATGAATGTGATGTTGACCGAAATCGGCAAAGGGGCAGACCTAGCATCACGCGCGGCAACTATGGCAAATGAAGTACGACAGGCAATCGAAACATATGGTGTCTATCAACATCCGACCTATGGAAAGATTTACGCCTTTGAGGTCAATGGTTTTACAAGTGACGCCAATTCAAGTAGCGGCAAGCTGCTAATGGATGCCGCCAACATTCCGAGTCTATTAGCGATTCCTTGGCTTGGCTATGCTCCGATTGAAGATCTAATTTATCAAAACACACGCGACTTCATTCTAAGTTTCGATAACCCCTATTACTACGAAGGGACATACGCCAAAGGGATCGGCGATCCTCACGATGGCATCGGGGGTACTAATCCTCATCTGGGCACACCCGTGCCTTGGCATATGGCTCTAGCAATGCAAGGATTGACAACCAACAATCAAACCGAAATCGAAACGATGATTGAATACATGACGAACACAACAGCAGGTACCTATGTGATGCATGAAGCGTTTAATGCCAACAATCCTGCCGAATATAGTCGTGATTGGTTTACTTGGCCGTGCGCTTTATATGCCCATTTGTACATTACCAAAATACTCAATATCAATTTACTGACGGAGGTCTAATTATGAAATACAAAACAAAGTGGTTTGGATTATTGAGCGTCTTAGCACTGCTTGTCGCGGTGCCGCCGCCAATGACACATACGACCGCCGCCGAAAGAGAATATGGTGTCGATTTGGCGTTTACTCGCCGTGTTGTATCCAGTGAGCACACCGACAGTAACATTAATTCAAACGCCGTTGACGCCAATCCGAATACACGCTATGCCGCCATCAATCAAAATAATACCTACTTCTATGTTGATTTAGGTTCGGTTGAGAAGGTTGGAAAAATCGTCATCGATTGGGAAGCCGCCTACGCTTCGCAATACCGGATTCAAATGTCGCTTAACGCCATCGATTGGACGACCGTTGGCGATATTTCCAAAACCACGAATGAGAAAGACATTATTGTTTTTCCCGAATGGCTGGAGACGCAGTTTGTTAAATTCCAAGGTGTTACCAGAGCACTTAATTATGGTTACTCTTTTTATAGCTTCGAAGTATATGGCCCCAAAAGCCTAGCCACCAGTGGAACCGTTGCTCATGTTTCTAGTAACGAAAATGCCATTGAATTGCCTGGTTCCGCCATGCTTGATAATCTTGCTCATACGCGCTGGGCATCATCGGTCGCTGATGATCAATACGTATTATTCGATCTAAATACCGAGATGACGTTTGATTTGATTAAGATTCGCTGGGAAGTATCATTCGCGCGTATCTACAAGATTTATGGCCACCCCTCAAATACGGAGACGTTACCAGAACGAAATGATGAAGACTGGTACAACCTCTCTGGTTCTGAAGCCGGACTTGGCGAAGTCGATACTTTGCGGTTGGATACCGATAAAACAACACGCTACATCAAACTCGAACTAATTCAACGAGAAACAAGCGAAGCGACCAAGAAAACTGGTCGTTATCCTTGGCAGTCGACATTCTCAATTTATTCATTTGAACTATTTAACTGGAGCGCTATCCATGCCGCGAAACTTGGACGGGAGATGGAATTCTCAAAAAATAGTCCGGCCTGGGTCGCCATGAGCAATATCACGCTTTACGATGGCGGACTCGTGCTCGCGCCGCATGGTTATCCCATCGATGCTAATGGTGTGGTCACTAACATGGATAGCATCGCCGATGGCGATATTCCTGGCTTTGAATCTTATGCCACTTATAATCCCGCTGTCATCTATGACGATGACCGCGAGATGTTCCACATGATTTACCGATCCGAATTACCAGATCGGTTTGACACATATTTTGGAAGCCGTTATGAGTTAGGCCACATGTCGACACTTTCTTACGCCTACTCATACGATGGTAAGAATTTCGTTCGCGGTGAAAATAATCCGATCGCTTGGCCCACGACTAACGATGAGAAAGGTGGCGGTCTTGAAGATCCGCGCATGTTCAAAATAGAAAACGATCCAAATCGCGGTGGCCTGACAACCTACTACATCACCTATACGATGTATGATAACTCGATTACACGTGAAGGTATTATTTATACACATGATTTTGTAACTTTCAATAAAGTAGGTCGCCTTGCCCCCAGCTATGGTCAGGCTCATAAATCAGGAGCGTTTATCACTGATCCCGAAGGTAACGCTGTCAAGATTCCCGATCCGCGACCAGGCAAACGCGGCGATGTGTATATGATTTATATGAAAGATGGCGGCTATACGCGTATCGGCTTTACTAATGACGTGCTAACGATTGCCTCCCAAGACATCATCGATATCGATACCGGAAACTATGGTGATAACGATATCGAGGATTTGACTAAAGGCAATGAATCGTGCATGGTCATCACCAATATTTATGGCCCTGATGATCAAGATATTTATTTAATGTATGGCGGTGGCGTCTTAAGCAATCCAGATATTAGAAACCAACAGCCTAACGCGAATGGCTGGTTCTACGCTCTCGGGGTTTTAAAAACAACCAAATCCAATCCGTTTGAATTAACCAACGTCAGACTTGATTTAGATGAACCGACGATGTACCCGACTGATACGAACAAAATCGATTATGGCTTATTCGATAAATGCATGTTCGCCGACACGATGATTCGTCATGACGGTGAATGGTACTTCTACTATGGCGCGGGCGACATGTATGTTGGTCTGGCTATGTCACGAGCCGATTTCGGCGCCGGTGCTTCAACCTATCAAAAAGTTGAAGATGTGATTACTGCTTCGACGATGGCACTTCATAAAAGTTATGACGGTGATAAATCACCGCGCGACATCATCTACAAAATCGATGTCTATAGCGCTGACGGTTCGTTATACGAAAGCGCGATGCAACCATATGTCGTCCCTCACTTCTCGCAGTTAACCGATGGTAAATATAGTCGTGGCATCCCCGTCAGTGTGTCCGTTGACATATCACTAGTTCCCGGATTGCCACTTGATTACTATATTGTGTCTTACATCGTCGACGCTGATACGCTTGAGCCACTTAATAATCCCTCGCACTACTTGTCCGTGTCACCCACGGTCACGAACGAGCCGCGGTAAGGAGCGAATTATGAAACATACACACAAACTGCTATTATCGCTACTGATTGCCGTTCCGCTATTATATGCATGCGGCGAAAGTTCTTCCTCATCCTCAACTACCAGTGTCTCAACATCGAGTACATCGTCGAGTGAAGTTTCCTCATCGATCGTCGAAGAATTGACAGTTCCATCAAATGTCGCTTTAACAGGTCGGCGGATTAACTGGGACGAAGTTGCGGTAGCGACTGGTTATGATGTGCGCTTGAATGGGACCGATGAGTACGAGACAACAACAAATCAATTTGACGTAGATCATACATACTTTGGCCCGCTGTCGATTGAGGTACGGGCCACTAGAGGCGAAGAAGCGACTGCTTATTCTTCACCCACTAACGTCGTGGCCATTCTTGAACTAGCAGCTCCAACAAACGTCCGACAAGACGGCAGCATCGTGTTATGGGATGCCGTATTGGGAGCCACTGGTTATATCGTTAAAATTAACGATGTTGAAAACTTCACGCTGGAAACATCATATCAGATTACAGTAACCGAGCCATCATCAGTCCAAATACTTGCGACAGGAAGAACCGATGGCTATATCGTCTCCAGTCCATTCTCGGACATCCTTTATATTAAGGTCCCATTAATGACCCCGACTGGCATTGCCTATGATAATGGCCTCGTTAGTTGGAATGCCGTCGCTAATGCCAGTTCCTACATCATATTAATTAATGATACGAACGAATTCACATCACCGATCAACTCCGTGACGATTAGCATTGACTTTGTCGGGTCGGTTAACATTAAGGTCAAAGCCGTGGCTACGGGCGACCAATACGTCGATTCGGCGTGGGGTCAAACAACGCTGAGCATCGCCCCAATTACGTTAGCACAACCGACAAATCTTCGTTTAACGGGGGATTTGCTGGAGTTTGATGCTGTTATTGGCGCGACGGGTTATGACATTTACGTTGATGGGACAATGTTTGCCAGTGTCACCACCAATAGTTATACACTAAATCCAACGCTTCTAGCTCAAACCGGAAGTTATCTCCAAGTTAAGGCCACGTCAAGCATTCACACCTCTTCGATACTAAGCGAAAAAGTGTATTTAGGAGCCCAGGCGATTACTAACGAAACCGAACTTCGGGCAATAGTAAAAGGCGGCGCTTACACACTAGCCAACGACATTGCACTGACATCAGAATGGACACCGCTAGATTTCGAAGGATTCTTCGATGGTAATGGTCACACCATCTCTGGTATCGATATCGATGCGACATCAGCCTCCTTATCTGAGATCGGTTTCTTCAAGAAAGTCGAAGGAGCGATTATACGCAATGTCGAACTAGTTGGAGCTATCGATGTGACGACCGCGCATTTAGAAGCCGAAGTTGGCGCATTAGCGGGTTCACTCATTAATTCCACAATCGAAATGGTCACCGTTGATGTTGATGTGACTGTAGTTTCTAATAACGGAACCGCGAAAGTCGGTGGTGCCATCGGCTCAACAATCAACTCTGACCTGACACGCGTCATATATGATGGCGCTATACATGCGACCCACGCCATTTCTGGTGGTCTCGTTGGATTAGTCAGACAATCATCAGCAACTGCTCGTATCCATCAATCGGCGGCATTAGGCTCAATCCTTGTCGTCGGTGGCGAACAAAGCCCGACTGGTGGCTTCATCGGACAACTACTCGATAACTACATGGAAGTAACTGAAAGCAAAGCCGAAATTACGGTCACCGGACCAAACTACGTTGGTGGCTTTGTTGGCTACATGGGTAATGGGACAATCTCCAATTCCTATTCGATGGGCACGGTTACCGCCACTTCCACGAATATCGTTCATATCGGGGGCTTCATCGGACGGATGGAAGGTTATAACAATAAGGTCAATTTCTCGATTGCCCAAAATCTCGTTGTGGTTTCCGCGGGTACTAACATTTATGCCGGCTCGTTTGTCGGGGTCACGCCCGGAGGAACGATTGCCACGCTTTATACATCGTGCGTTTATAACTCAACGATTTCTTCACGCGATCGAATTGGTAACCCAGATACCGGGCGGGGAGATGGTATTATCGGCGTCAGTGCGTTGGGATTATTGACACTGTCTTCATTCAACCAACAAATTTGGGATTTCTCAGGTGATACGCCACGACTGTCGTGGGAATAAAAATGTTGATTAAAAAGTATTGGAGTTTAGAAAATGAAAAATAGATACTTCTTATCGCTGGTGCTGCTCCCGCTGATATTCGCGAGTAATCCCATCAAACAAATTCACGCTGATAGCCCTCCATATCAAGTGACCAATGGCGGTTTTGAAACTGGTGACTTAACTGGTTGGAAGCCTTACACGATTTGGAAAGGTGAGTCAGGAATTGCGGCATGGCAAGATGCTCGAGTAGTTAGCGATACATATTTCGGTAGCAACCCTTATAACCGCGATGGCGCTTATAATCTCGGCGTTGTTTGGTCGGGCGCAAGCTGGGACCAATCATCAGAGCGGATGGGTCATCTTCGTTCTTCCAACTTCACCCTAGGAGGTAGTGGTTGGATTAGCTTTAAATTAGGCGGAGGCCTGACATCATCGCTTGCGTATGTATCATTTAGACGCCGTGCTGATAATGTCGAAATTGCGAGATTTGGAAATCCGATGTATAACAAAACGGCATTTGCGACACATATTTATAGCTCTTCGATTACAAACGCCGAAGCCTTCATGTTTCCTTATTACTTTGATATGACTACAGTTGCCACATTGGGAACGGAACTATATATTACGCTATCCGATACCAGTTCATATGACTGGTGTATTTTATCCGCAGATAGTTTTGTGACATATTATGCCGATGCTCCCGTGATTCCAAATTTGCCAGATCCTAACACAGATGGTGGAACTTACTTGGCGGATAATATCGTACCATCGATCCAAGGTGTGGATACGGCTTCGAATACGATTGCTAACGGGAATTTTGATTCCGGACTTACAAGTTGGGATAATCCTGATAACGCATGGCAAATTGATAGCGGTATTGCGAAAAGTAATGCGACCGGAGATTCGAATTTAGGAATAATTCGCTCCAGCGCATTCATTACAACAACCCTGAAATATGTTCAGTTCGGATGGGGCGGAGGATTAAAACACGATAAACAAATTTTTGTCTCCGTTAAAGAAGTTGGAACTAACAACGAGATTTTGCGTTACGTGAGAAGATCTAGTAGTTCAAACTACGAAGACAATCCCCTGGTCACTCATTTATTAGATTTGTCGAGTTTGAATCCAAACAATAAATACTATCTGGAATTTGCTGATAATAAATCGATTACCTGGGGCGTATCGTTTATTGACAATATTCAACTAGTGGCCGCTTCCGTATGGACGGAGAATCCCACCGAGCAAGCAATTGAAATTAGTGATGTCGCCTTTTCGACAGCCGCTTCTGAATCGTTCTCTGCATACTTCCTTGATGTCACCGGTCCATACTGTGAAGCAGAAAACGGAATTAGCATCCCTTGGGAAGACTTATCTGACATCTATGCCATCGAAAGAGCAACAACAAAAGATTACATCGTTAGCGAAGCGGCCGATGAATACTTAATACTTGCTGCTCGCGACCGGTATTTGTTCCTTATCAATGCTTATGCCGCGTTTGGAGAAGATCCGTTTTTAAAGAGTGCTGCCGGCACTCCGTTCTCTGGTAGTTTTGATCCAATCTATCCGATTACTGTTCCCGAAAACAACACTAGTAGTGCAATCTTCGTAATCGCTACTTTATCAATAAGTCTCATCGGGGCAACTCTTTATATATACACGCGTAAACAACGATAGTTTTTAAATAAACACATAATAAGAAAAAGCCGCAATAGCGATTGCGGCTTTTTTTAATGTTTATATATTCTTCTAAAGAAATGTTTTATTAATTAAAGCGTTTGCGGAAGATAATATACGCCGCTGAAGCAAACAGAAATACTGCTCCCGCCACTAATAAAACGTAAGCCAGCTCGTCGTTCACTAATGGAATGCGCGGTTCGGATGCTGTTTGTGTGGGGCTATAGTTGACACCTGTCGAACTCTTAACGAAGTAATTCCATTCCATTAACGCGCCATATTTGTTGTGCAAATAGACAAACCGTGCCCGAGCGGCAACAACATTAGTTTCTGTCGTACCACTATTGACGAAATAGTCTTTAGCCTCATTGGATAAATTGCCATATGCTGTTTCTAGCGTTGACCAAGGAACTTCATCGCCATCGAGCGTGGCACAATATGAATCGGTTTGGGCTAAAAAGTAGATTCCATAGTCAACCGCTTCTTGGTCTTGAACGCCTGTAACTGAGAATGATAATGGTAGGTTCGATATGGAAACGGCACGATCTCCCGAGGTTACATCATTCCATTCGGATAGTGGGACTGTTCTGATTGAGTCTACGTAAGAAACGCCCCAGCCACCGCTACGATTGTCCGCGAGTTCGAGATAATATTTTTCCGTGCTTTCAAGCGATGATAGGTCAAGCATATGATTATCAAAGCCATCGGATTCTTTTGAGCTAAGATTATCACGTCTAACGAAACGTAGTTTTTCAATATTAGTGCCGACTTCTCTGACAGAAATGAATATCTGCTTATCGTATCTTAAGCCGCCAGCCCAATCAAATCGGATATATTCATTTGTGGTTACGATGAATGCACTCGACCGAAGGATGCCTATTGCTCCATCCCCGCCGGTGTTATTGCTTTTCGCAGCATCATCTTTTCTTCCCCAACCATTTCCGGAATCAACAGATAAATCCCAATTAGATAAATCGGTTCCAAAATAACCGTTTTTAATTGTGTTATCGGCTGTATCAACGCCAGAGATAGTTGGCAAAATATTTGTTGCTGTCTGATCTGCGCTTGGAGTTGGGGCAGAAGCGATATAAGTAACGAAACTATCGGCTGATAGGATTGACCAATCGTATGCTGCTGTATCACATAGCAGTATGTATAGTTGCGTTCCTAATGAAGCGACAGAAGAAATATTGAAATAATATTGGAACAAGAAGGCTTCGGCATTGGTAATTGAGGATCCATATTGTGTTGTGGCTTTCGTCGTGTCATTGAAATGACGATTCGCAAATCTCGCAACTTCGGTGTCGTCGCTAGTTTTACGAACGGACATATGAGCAAACGAGGGGTTCTTGCCACCGCCTAATTTAAAACTAATCCAACCAGATCCACCAAGTATAAAGTTTGATGATCTGAGATAACCCATTCTTTCAGAGGCTTGATCCCATTGAATTGTTCCTGAATTCTGATCTGCTTGGCTAGTGATACCTAGTTGATAACTGCCGTCACGGCCATAAGGATTTGATCCAAAATAGTTATAACCATGAACCAATGATGCGTCAAAAGCGGCCATACCGGCCTCGTCTTTCCAAATACGATAAGCGGTCCATCCAGTCAAATCGCCGTTTTCAAATCCGCCATTGACGATTTGATAGGTCGAGTTTTTAGCGTCGACCGGCGTTGTTCTTTCTAAAGATTGAAAAATCATCGCCCCAATTATTAATGGTGTGATAAACAATGATACGATTATTCTTTTTTTCATAATGAAGTCTCCTATAAGTAAGCGCTTTTATAGTAATACAACTTTATAATTAGCACCACTAATGACTAATGTCAATACGCACGTGCGTGTTAAAATATTGGTTAAATATTAGTTAAATATAAATTATTAATCAATAATGGTTTTTTATTGTCTGTGAAACGATAATAACGCCGCGCCGATCAGTCCGGAATTTTGCCCTAACTGTGCTTGTTTGATTAAAACATGTTTTGCTATTTGTTTATATACATATCGGATGACGTTTGGTCTGATTTGATCAAAGAAGTATTGGCTTGAATTCATGATACCCCCGCCTAAAACGATGATATCTGGCTCAATGATGTTGATTAGATTGCTAAGCGCTATCCCTAAATGGTCAAGCCATTGTTCAACGATAGAAATGCATGAAGGGTTATCGAACACTTCTTTGGTGGTATTGACGTTAAATCCTTTTTCTTTGGCAATCTTGATTAAGCTCGATCCTGAGCACCATGATTCGAAACTATCGGGGTTCATTTGACGATTAGGAGATGGCCTTCCCGGTTTGATAATCATATTGCCGATCTCTTGGGCAAACCCACGCGTTCCTGTCCAAATTTTACCATCGATAATAAGACCGCCGCCGATGCCAGTTGATAGCGTCACGTATTGGACAATGCGATGTCCTTGTCCCGCGCCTAATACCGCTTCGGCTAGTCCGGCGGCGTTAGCGTCATTAGTCACATAAATCGGTAAAGTAAAAGATTTTGATAGATATTCTTTTACGTCCAAATCTTCGACTCCGATGTTGGGAAGCGCATGGACATAACCGGTATTCGGCGTGACTGGTCCTGATATGCCGATACCGATACCAATGACTTCATGATTTAAACAAACCGCGCGGTCGATTAGTGCGTGAAGCTGCGCTAAAAGCTTGGTCTTATCGCCCAAAATTGTTGGTTCTTTTTGTTGCCAAACAATTGTGCCTAGTTCGTCAACTATCGCCGCGCGAACATGCGTGCCCCCAATATCGATACCGATTGAATACTTCATGTTATGCTTCCTTGGACGGGATGGCGACGATGATTCGTAGATCGCCCTTGATGTCGATGGCGGTTGCTTTTGTTGTGATGATGAAGGCATCGCCTTGATGACAGGCAACATTATTAATCGTTCCGTCTCCTGTTAATACTGTTAATAGATAAAAGATGGTTGGTTCCGGTTTAAATGCCATTTGACCGGTGATATTCCACTCGTTAATCGAAAAATAGTTACCCGCCCACAGTGTCTTCATTTGGTTGTTATTTGTTTGCGTAATCTTAATAGGAGCGACCGAACTATCAGGAATACCAATAACATCGATGGCTTGTTTAAGGTGCAGCGGTCGCTTATTGCCGCTATCGTCGACCCGATCATAATCATAGACGCGATATGTTGTGTCTGACGATTGTTGAATTTCAAGAATCATCGTGCCCTTTAAAATCGCGTGGAGTGTGCCGGGCTTGACCGGCACTAGATCGTTTGTTTCGAGTGGATAAAACTTTAGTAATTGATCCCATCTCGCCAGATCGATTAATTGCTTAAGATGATCTTTTGAATCGGCATGATGTCCGAGTTGCACCTTATTATCAAGCGAAGGTTCAAGAATCAACCAAGCTTCTTCTTTTCCATACGGCTGTCCAATTGAGTGAGCATGCATATCATCAGGATGGACTTGGACTGATAAGTCCTCGCTCGCATCGATAATTTTTATGATTAACGGAAAGTCTAATCGCTTTGGATTTCCAAATAAATGTTTATATTCTTGATAGACGCGACTTAACGGATGCCCATTAAGTGGACCCCCATCAATCAGCGTATCGCCGTTAGGATGTGCCGAAATAAGCCAACACTCACCAATCGGGCCTGTTGGAAGTTTCTGACCAAAATATCGCTGGAGGCGCCGGCCACCCCAAATCTTTTCTTGGAATACGGGTTTGAGTTTTAATATCGAGATATCATTCATGGTTTAAGAATCGCTTTAATACCTTTGTGATTGAGTGTTTAACTAAATCGAATTTTTGTCGCGCGGCTTTATCATCTTGATCGACAATTGAGACATACACTTTAAGTTTTGGTTCTGTTCCTGACGGACGGAAAACGATTGTCGAATCTTCACTGATAAATAGTTTGACTACATCGGATGTTGGAAGCATCAGTGAATATGTGGTCCCATCAATATGATGACCGACTTTTGTTAAATAATCTTCATATTTAATAACTTCTTGATTATCCAGCACGGCAAACGGATCTTTCCTGACATGCGTCATAATATCTTCCATTATTTTCATGCCCATTGAGCCCGGTAAATCGAAGTTCAATAACTCATCATGATAATATCCATATGTTTGATAGATGGACTGTAGCGCAATCATGACACTAATGCCATTTTGATGGTAGTAGTTAAACATTTCTGATGCTAACATCATTGCTTGAAACGCATCTTTATCCCGGACTTCACTAGAGATTAGATAGCCAAATGATTCTTCAAATCCAAAATAGAAACGCCGCCCTTTAGGTAACCGTGCGATTTGATCGCCGATAAATTTAAATCCCGTCAGCGTCAGAATCGTATCTAAACCATGAGCTTTGGCTATTTTCACGCCAAGTGAAGGAGTCACGACCGTCGTGATGACGACATCATCTGGCGATGCTGGTTTGTTTTTCAATAAATAATCGAGCATCAAAGCTCCTAATTGTGACCCCGATAAATATATGAAATGGTCGTTATGCTTGATGGCAATGCCTAATCGATCGGCATCAGGATCAGTGGCCATTATTAAATTTGCGCCCGTTTTTATTGCTAATGCTTCGGCAAGCGCAAACGCGTTTGGGTTTTCTGGGTTAGGTGATGATACGGTTACAAACTGGGAGTTACGTTTGGCTTGTGATTTGACGACATCGACACGATATCCCGAGTTTCTTAACAGTTTTGCGCCAAACGCATAACCGGTTCCATGAAGTGGCGTATAAACGATTGAAAACGATTTTTTATCATCTTTCCTAATTACTAGCGAATTTAAAAATCCCACATATTCATTATCGAATTCTTTTGTGATCATCGTGATTAGACGTTGCTGGATTGACTGCGCGAATGAAGGTAAATCAAACGCAAAATAATCTCCATGAAGTTTGATTTTCTCTTTAACCTTGTCAGCAAGTTGTGGGATGTACTGGCAGCCCTCATGATCATAAATCTTGTAACCGTTATAGATTGGTGGATTGTGACTAGCCGTTATCACGATGCCGGCTTGCGCATGTAAATATCTAACCATGAAAGATAACTGCGGTGTCGGTCTTGGTTTTTCAAAAACATATGAATGAATTTTGTAATACGCAAGTGTCCGCGCGGCAATTTTTGCAAATCGGTTTGAATTATGTCTAGTGTCATAGGCGATTACCACATTAATGAGTTGTTCATATTTTTCCAGCAAATAATGGGCAAGTCCAATCGTCGCTTGTTTAATCGTGTAATCGTTAATGCGGTTGGTGCCTACACCCATTTCACCGCGCATACCGCCTGTCCCAAAATCAATGTCCCGGAAAAACGCCTCGTGCAATTGGGTGTCAGAAAGTATCGTTAATTCCTGTTGATAAGAAGGGATTAAATGACGATTACTTTTCCATTTTTCAATGTCGTGGAGCATAAGTATTCCTAGATATCTTGACTATATCACATCGAAAAAGGAAATCTTGCTTGTTTGGATTAAAAGCGCTTTATTACTCATCGCCGCTTACTTCTTAAATGCGAAAACCATCTTGGTTTTGCTATTGCTATTAAATTTAGTGTTGTCAGTTTAAACGTCGACAAAGCAAGTTATTTATTGCCGTTTATCATTTCTGTTTTGGGGTTGTAATCGAAAATTTCATAGTAACGTTTCAAGTACTCGCCACGGCGCTGCGCTAGGGCAACATATAAGATGTCGATGATGTTTTGTTGTACGATGCGTGATCGCGTAGACATCGTGCGCAGTCCCTTGCCGATTGATGAGTGCTGAATATTAATCGTGCAAACTTTTTTCAGTGGCGTTTCCCCATATTTGCTAATCGATATCGTGGTCACGCCCCGCGAGGTAGCGATTTCCGCCGCCTCAATAATCTCTTTGGTCTCGCCTGTATAGGAGATAAAAAGAGCGACGCATTCAGGCTTTAAAATCGAGGTTGATAGTATTTGTGAATGGGGGGTGTCGTATAGTTTGCAGTCGATTCCAAGTCGTTCAAACTTAAATACGGCGTCTTCAGCGACGACAATCGAGCCACTGAGAGCGTATATGCAGACACGACACGATTTATCGATGGCGCTAACCGCTTTTTCAATGCAATCTTCATTAATAATTTTCAAAGTGTTGGAAATCGATTCGATGTTCAGACGACTGACGACTTCAATCGTTTGCTTAATCGTCAGGTCGTTGGGATTTTTATTGTCTAGCTCATAAATGCTTTCATCGGAGGTGACGCTATTAGCGACGTCGTGATAAAAGCTTTTGATAAAGTCGCGATAGCCTTTGAAACCGATAATCGTGCAGAAGCGTACAATCGTGGCCGTCGAACTCTTACACTTCCTTGCCAGCTCGGTAATTGTCATCTGGGTGACTTCTTGTTGGTGATCTAAAATGTAGCGAGCAACTTTCTTTTCCTGTTTCGAAAACGAATCGAGTGATTCATTGATCCTAACAATGCAATTATCCATAGCGCGCTCCTTTACTTTTTATGAAAATAATTTTTTTGGGATATCTAAACTTATTTAATATAATAATTGATTTTGCGTATTTTTATTATCTTTTCCACGTTAATATTTTTCTCATAAATATTATTTTAACAATTTTTTTCAAGATAGCGATTGCTATTGGCACAGCCCATGGCGCCTTTAAATTCAAACCTGGGCAAAAGCCACAATTACGATTTGACATCCTTGAAGAAATTGAGAAGAAACTTCCGGGATTCCCGCTTGTGCTTCACGGAGCCTCAAGCGTCCCCAAATCGTTGCTCGAACAATTAAATAAATATGGTGGCCAAATGGAAGAAGCCATCGGCATTCCCGAAGACATGCTTCGCAACGCCTCCAGTCATGCGATTTGTAAAATTAACGTCGGAACCGACATTCGCGTCGCTTATGTCGGCGGTCTTCGCAAAGTATTGCACGAACACCCCGAATCATATGATGCGCGCCTTATTGTCAATGCCGGGCTTGATTCAATTACCGCGCTCGTCGCCGATAAAATGATTAACGT
>Ga0116204_1000269_pt1 | contig 28417 bp, 19 predicted proteins | sample LakKivwa52mmetaG_FD_94481 | JGI IMG/M metagenome (GOLD analysis project Ga0116204, IMG submission 94481) | Anoxic lake water microbial communities from Lake Kivu, Rwanda to study Microbial Dark Matter (Phase II) - Lake Kivu water 52m metaG | ecosystem: Environmental > Aquatic > Freshwater > Lake... | reverse complement strand
TGTGGCGGCTGAACGCTGCTCGTTGAGTTTTCGATAGATCCCCCGAAATTAAAACAGATCCGCCCGGCCCTGGCTACTGCTTACTCTATTTATCAATTGCTATTGGAATTCACAACCAATACTCTTATCCTTTTTACAAGGGAGGCCCCGTTTCTTCTTTTCCCTTCTGTATTACCCGGTACTGTTCAATGGATATTCAGGCATCATCATGGCGACGATCGCCGCAGTTTGCGCCACAAATACAAACCGGCACCAATTACAACTGACGCAAGAACGTTTCGGATCATCCTGCCCATTAAAAAACCGGATTGCATTTTAAAAAAAAGATTTTCTTCAGCTATTGCTCCCGGGGATTTCTTCTACCCGGTCAAGGAGAATAATACAGGGGATTCATGAAGGCAGGAATGATCGCGAGCATCAGATGCGTATATGATCTCCCGGCATTCGATATTTTCGTTTGAACTACATACAGGAATATCGCCAAATGATTTCGCATGTTTTAACCGTTGTGCTTAACGAGCTGAACAGCCACATGGACAGCACCTATGGCAACAACTCGCAAAAGCCGCAAGCTGCGCTTGGCAATCTGGCGGAAGGATTTGCGATGACCGCGGGAAGCCCCGGTCTCGACCGAAATACGATCTACCTTTCAATTGTCAATATCAGCGAAGAAAGCGCCCTGAAAAACACGCCGAACCATGTCGTTGACAGCAGCAAACTCACCGCAGTATTCGAAAACCCTCCTGTTTTCCTGAATTTTAAAATCCTCCTGGCGGCAACGCACAGCAATTATAACGATGCCATTCTGATGCTTTCGCGGGCCATCCGTTTTTTTCAGTACAGGAACGTGTTCACCAGAGAAAATGTCGATCCTTCGTCGATTTCGGATGGCCAGCCGCTTAATCCGATAGATCGTATCGAGACCTTCAAGCTGATTTTCGACCTTTATTCGGCGTCAATGGAAGAGGTGAACCATATGTGGGGTACGCTCGGAGGAAAACAGTATCCGTTTGTCCTGTACAGGATGCGCATGCTCGACCTCAAGTTCAAATCCGTACAGGATGAAATGCCTCTGATCAAAGAGGTTATCCGTGATCTTTCTCACCTGACGACATCATCGGCATGAGCACCGGGCAACACAACATCGAGGGCAAAAAAGCTCGACACGCGCCTCGTTCAGCGTCAATCCGGCTAATTTCTTTTCCGGCAGTTCCAGCGCGTTGCCGGAAACATACCGCTTCCGACCCGCGTCCTCCGAAGCCTGAAACAGGATCGTCGGCAGCTTGTCCGGTATTTTCAATATAACGTCGATTACCAAACCTAAACGGGACACACTATGCCAGCATTGTACAAGACACCGGGAGTGTATGTCGAAGAGATACCCAAGTTTCCACCTTCGATCGCTGCAGTGGAAACGGCAATTCCCGCATTTATCGGCTACACGGAAAAGGCTTCGCGCGACGGAGAGTCTCTTTTCAATAAAGCGGTACGCATCGAGTCTCTTGCGGAGTATGAAGAGATCTACGGCGGATCGCCGCCGCAGACAATGGAGGTCTATCTCGATAACGATAATGCATATACCGGCGCAGAAAAGGCGACCGGCTTCCTGCTTTACGACAGTCTGAGGCTCTTTTATGCAAACGGCGGTGGCAACTGCTATATCGTATCGGCAGGAAGTTATGGCGACTCCCTGAAAAAACAGAATCTGCTCGATGGCCTCACCCTGATTGCAGATGAGGACGAACCTACCATCCTGCTCTTTCCCGACGCTGTCAACCTCGACGATTCCGGTCTGCATGACGTGCAGATCGAGGCGCTCTCCCAATGCAACAGGCTCAAGGACCGGATCACGCTGTGCGACATCAGGCATACAGGCACCTTCGGCACGGATGTTCAGACGCTCCGGAACAGCATCGGAATCAATAACCTGAAGTATGGCGCAGCGTACGGGCCGTGGATCGTTTCGAGCCTGCCCCGTACGGTCTGTCGCCGCGACCTGACCCTGAAACGGAACGGTTCGACAGGATCGGTTATCGAACTGAACAGCCTGACGACAGACGAGACGATCCTGCAGATCCTTTCCGACATCTCCGGAGCGGAGGCGGCAGTAGATGCTCTGAAAAACTGCGAATCGGCTGCGGGAAGCGGTGCCGGAGAAACATGGGAGGACCTGCTGAAAGCCGCTTCAGACGCATATATCGCAAGCGCGGTCGTCGACGCGGATCTCGACGATCTGGAAGACGATCTGCAGAAAATGTACGATCTCCTGGCAGAAATCCTCGCCGGCGTCGCATCGATGGCCGGGGCTCTGCCCGAAATCGTCACCGCATCCCCATCGGCCGGCCAGACTAAAGATCTGTTGCTGAAGTCCGATATCGAACGGTATCTGGAAAGCGCCAAACTGAAGGATGCCTTCAATATCCTTGCCGCTCATTACAAGTACCATCGGGATGACGCGAGAACTGTAAAAATCAATCTGTTTTCGGACAACCCCGAAGACGCGGACAGCAACCTCGGCAAAGCTCTCTCGCTCCTGAACTATGCCGATACCGATCCTTTCAATGCCATCGCAGCCGATTCGGTCGCATCTGCATACGCATCTGCGGCAACTGACAAGGCGAGAGCTGACGTTGCGTGCAATGCGCTTCTGAACGCAAGCGGAGCCATGATCGCATTTTTCCGGTTTGCCCGGAAATCGGCGGCGGAGTACGAGAAAAAGTTCAACGACAGCCTCCTGAACAGTTTTGGAGCATACAAGAACATCGTCAATAAAGCCTCCGAGTTTCTCAATCTGCTGCCTCCGGGCGGGGCAATAGCCGGTGTCTACGCAGCGGTTGACCGCGACCGCGGTGTATGGAAGGCGCCTGCCAATGTCAGCCTGAACGCAGTGGTAAGGCCGGCAGTGAAAATATCGCATGAGCAGCAAGCCGAATATAACGTCGATGCCAATGCAGGCAAATCGGTAAACATCATCCGCAGTTTCCCGGGAAAAGGCGTTCTGGTGTGGGGCGCCCGGACGCTTGCCGGAAACGATAACGAGTGGCGGTATGTGAACGTGCGGCGCTTCTTCAACTTTGTCGAGGAGTCCGTAAAAAAGGCTACCGAGCAATTCGTCTTCGAACCTAACGATGCCAATACCTGGGTAAGAATTCAGGGAATGATCGAGAATTTCCTGACGGTTCTGTGGCGCCAGGGAGCTCTTCAGGGAATCAAGCCCGAACATGCATTCTTCGTGGCTGTCGGCCTCGGAAAGACCATGACACCGCTCGACATCCTCGAAGGGCGACTGATCATGGAAATCGGTATGGCTGCCGTCAGGCCGGCAGAGTTCATCATCCTGAAGTTCTCTCACAAGATGGCCGAGTCGTGAGGAAAAACACGACATGGAGACAAGGGTTTGTCGTTCACCATTCAACTCATAACAAAACAGTAACGTATGGCACAGGAATATCCTATCCCGAGGTTCCATTTCCAGGTCGATTGGGGCGGTGCGAAAATGAGCTTCACCGAAGTGACCGGACTGGTGATGGAACGAGAAAAGATCGAGTACCGGCATAGCGACAGCAAGGATTTCAGCAAAATCAGCATGCCGGGCATGGTCAAAAACAGCAATATCACGCTCAAGCGCGGCAAGTTCGAAAATGATTTCGATTTCAACAGCTGGCTCGAAGAAGTCGCTAACGAACGTGTGGACAAACGCCGGGATGTGACGATCCGGCTGCTCAACGAAAAACATGCTCCTGTAGCTGCATGGACGGCAGCCCGATGCTTTCCGGTGAAAATCACGGCTCCCGATCTGAAGTCCGATGCGAACGAAATTGCTGTCGAAAGCATCGAGCTTGCCCATGAAGGATTGAAACTGATGAAAGTTTAAGCCGATCCGGTTCAATGACCGATTATTATCCTCCCTGGGGGTTCTATTTCAGGGTAGTTTTCAACGATATCAGCCAGGACACGAACGATGTGCGTTTTCAGTCCGTGTCCGGCTTGTCGGTCGAGTACGATTATGAAAGCTACAAGGAAGGCGGAGAGAACCGCTTTGAACACAAGTTGCCTGTTCGGACCAGGTACAGCGACCTCGTGCTCAAACGGGGAATGCTGACGGATTCAGATGTGATCAGGTGGGTTCTCGACGCATTCCGGAACCGTGTTTTCAAACCGGCAACAGTAACGGTGACGCTTATGAACGAAATAAGCGAGCCGTTGCGTACCTGGAATGTGGCAAATGCGATTCCGAAAAAATGGCTCGTCAGCGATTTCAATGCGACCGAAAACAGCATTGTCATAGAAACGATGGAGCTGACCTATCAATATTTCACGGTCCAGCAGGAATGAGTTATCCATGCCTATCGAAATAAAGGAATTGCATATACGGGTAACGGTCAGCAGCTCCGGAAATAACGAAAAGTCCGGAAGCGCGAAAGCGGGCACTCCTGCCCCGCCATCACCCGGCGCAGGTAACAAGGAGGCTATCGTTGCCGAATGCGTGGAACAAGTACTCGAAATCCTGAAAAACAAATCCGAACGCTGATGTCCGAAAGCGGAAAACTTGAAAAAATGCTCATTCTCGCCTTTTCCGATTCAGGAAAAGCGGAGAGCGGCGGCATAAAGGAGGCTGATGATTCGATTGAGGTTCTGATCAATCCTGAAAGCTATACGCTCAGCTACAAACTCAAATTTTCGGATTCGGGACAGGGGCAGGGTACCAGCGGACAGCAGCTTAAATACGAATATACAGAACCTGAAGAGATCAGTTTCGAGTTTCTGTTCGACAACACAGGCATCATTGACGGCAATCCGCGTGACTCTGTGGCAGAGGATATAAAAAAATTCAGACAGGTTCTCATCGACTACAAGGGCGATGCGCATGAACCGAGACATTTCAAGCTTGTCTGGGGAGAAAACTCGATTTTCAAGGGTCGGGTCACTGAAGTCAGCATTACCTTCAAGCTTTTCAGGCCTGACGGTACGCCGACAAGAGCCATTGCAAAGGTAACCTTCAAAAGCAGTATCGAGGAGCAGAAAAGGGCGGCAAAGGAAAACAAGCAATCTGCCGATCTGACGCACGTTCGCAAGGTCAAGGCCGGAGATACGCTGCCTCTGATGTGCTACCGTATTTACGGCGACCCGAAATATTACCTGCCGGTTGCTGCCATCAATGGCCTGAACCACTTCCGGAACCTGACACCCGGCATGGATATTATCTTTCCACCTGTAGATAAAAACGGCAAACTCTCTTGAGCAACGAAAGCACCATCCCGACGCCGGCAACGCCTGATGTCTGCACGGTTGCCGTTCTCATAGACGGTACCGAACTTCCCGGCACGCTGCACATTCTTTCCGTATCAGTCACACGAGAACTGAACCGCATACCTTCCGCCGTTCTTCATTTCAAGGATGGTGAAGCTGCCAAGGGCACTTTCGAAGCAAGTAATGCCACGCATTTCGTTCCGGGAAAGAAAATCGAGGTGCAGCTCGGCTACAGGTCACAGAACAGTACCGTCTTCAGGGGCATCATCATCAGGCACAGCATCAGGGTCCGCAAGGGATCGGGACTCCTCGTCGTCGAGTGTCGGCATGAGGCGGTCAGAATGACCTCCGGCCTGAACAGCCGCTACTTCATCGACAGGAAAGACAGCGATATCATGGAAGAACTGCTTGATTTGTATGGCCTGCAGAAAAAGGTACAATCGACTGCGCCGGATCTGAAGGAGGTTGTTCAGTACGAATCGAGCGATTGGGATTTTCTTGTCTGCCGGGCAGAGGCGAACGGTCGGGTCGTGATTGCAGGAGATGACAAGGTTGTGATAGGCCCGCCCGATACGGAGAGCGAACCTGTTGTCAAGGTGAGTTACGGATCGACGATTCTGGAACTCGATGCCGAAATCGATGCCCGCTGGCAAAGCAGTGGAATCAGAACGATGAGCTGGAGCCCTGCCGATCAGGACCTGGCAGAAACGGATGCCGCCGAACCTGCGACAATGGATAACGGCAACATCCTGCCCTCGGAACTATCGGTGGTCACTGATGAGCAGGTCCATACGCTCCGCCATGGCGGCAGGCTCGCTCAGCCCGAACTTCAGGCCTGGGCGGATGCGCGCCTGCTCAGGGAAAGACTTGCCAGGATACGTGGACGGGTACGTTTTCAGGGCTTTGCCGAAGTTACTCCGGGAAGGGTGATCGAAGTGACCGGTATAGGCGAGCGATTTGAAGGCAGGCTCTATGTATCGGGAGTCAGGCAGAGCGTCTCGGGAGGAAACTGGGAAACCGACGTCCAGTTCGGAATCGATCCCCGCCTCTTTGCTGAAACATACAACCTGCGTCCTTTGCCCGCATCGGGACTGCTTCCCGGCGTCGGCGGACTCCAGATCGGGATCGTGACATTGCTGGAAGGAGATCCCGAAGGAGAGGAGCGCATCAAGGTTCGCCTTCCCCTGATAAGCAATTCGGAGGAAGGTATATGGACGAGGCTTGCGACGCTGGACGCAGGAAAGGAACGAGGCACCTTTTTTCGTCCGGAAATCGGCGATGAAGTGGTGGTCGGGTTTCTGGGTGACGATCCGCGCCACCCGGTGGTTCTCGGCATGTGCCACAGCAGTTCGATGCCTGCGCCGGAAGCGTCTGCTGACGATAACCACCTGAAAGGATACATGAGCCGGGAAAAAATGAAACTGACCTTCGATGACGAGAAAATAATCATCCATATCGAAACGCCGGGCGGCAATAAGCTCTCTCTCACGGAAGAGAAGAAAGGCATCCTTATCGAAGACCAGAATGGCAACAGAATTACACTTGACGACAGCGGTATCACGATAGAAAGTGTCAAGGACCTGATGCTGAAAGCGGCTAAGGATATCAAAGCCGAAGGAATGAATATTGAATTAAAAGCGCAAACGGGTTTCAAGGCCGAGGGATCAGCCTCAGCAGAAATCTCGGGGGCAAACACGACGATAAAAGGCAGTGCCGCCACAGTCATCAGCGGCGGTGTGGTTCAGATAAACTGAAATCTGTCAGAGCAATGGTTCCTGCAGCGCGCATAGGCGACATGATCGTAAGTTCGGCCACCCAGGGGGCTCCGGTTCCGATTCTGCCTCCCGGAGCGGCGACCGTCCTGATCGGTGGCATGCCTGCAGCACGGATGGGAGACTCCTGCGGTGCCGATGCTATCGTAAAGGGTTCGGTGACGGTGCTGATCGGCGGCATGCCTGCTGCTCGTATGGGCGACCAGACAGCGGCAGGCGGGATGGTGATGCCACCCTGCGCACCAACCGTCCTCATCGGAGGATAGTTGCTAATTAAACAACGAAACAATTCATGCAATACCCATTTCTCGGACGGGGCTGGTCTTTTCCGCCGACATTCGACAGGAATATTTCCGGTGTAGAGATGCTTGAAGAGGCCGACGATATTGCTTCGAGTCTCGAAATATTGCTGAGCACCCTGCAGGGCGAACGGGTGATGCTGCCGCAATACGGTTGCAACCTCGACGAACTTCTGTTCGAGGGGCTGGATACCCGCATGAAAACCCTGTTAGCCGACAAAATCGAATCTGCCGTCCTTTATCACGAACCCCGGATCGAACTTGAAAATGTAATCCTGAGCGAAAACGATGACGTCGAAGGCGTGGTGACAATCAGTATCGACTATCGGGTGAAAACCACGAACTCCAGGTTCAATCTGGTTTTTCCCTACTATCTGCAGGAGGGCACCGACGTGAATCTTTCCGCAAAGCTTAACCTGTTACCTGACAACAGTTGATGTATGGCTGATAACAACGAATACCTGCTCAAAGGGAACTACAGGCTTGTCAGAAACGGAACAAGCCGGACACAGCGATTTTTACATGCCCTCGATCCTTCATTCGCACCGGTGGACGACCGGAGAATCGAGCATGGAATGGTCTTTGCAAAAGCGTTTTCGGCTCATCTCAGGTATTACGATGCAAGCAATGTCGAGGTGGACGATTGGCAGCGATTTTTCAGTGATGACATCTCGGTGCTGCTTGCTGAAACCTCTATCCGAAACGTGGACGATTACAGGATAACCGTGAAGTCCTGGTTCGACGTGCTGAAAAACGACGAGACCGATGAAAAGGTTGCGATAAAGGTGTTCAGTTACCTATTCAGCGCTGCCGCCACCCTTGCTCAGGCGATCGATCTGTTCAAGGAGAGGCTGCCGGAATCGGAACCGATCAGGAGCATGATGGAGAACCTCGTCAAGCGTCAGCTTGCGCCTGCGCTCAGAAGACTTGCCGCATATTATAAAGCGGGAAAGCTCAGAAACCTGATCGAAGATATTGCCGCTCCGGACATAAGAATTTTCGACAGCAAGGCCGTTACCTTCGGGGAATTATGCATCAATGGTTTGTCTGAAGACTGGATTACCGACGGTTCTGAAAACTGGAATACTTTCTTCTCTTCAATTCAAGAGGAGTTCTCGCCCTATGGACCCTCAGACGGCATCCCGGAACAGATCAATCATATCGCGACACATAACCTGTTCAATACGACGTTTCATCAGTTACTGAAAGCCTATGCCCGCACGACGGCAGAGACCAGAGCCGCACTTGCCGACAATATAGCCAACCGGAACGACCACAAGCCGCACTATGCCCTGTTCCTCTCCTTTCTGCAGCTTATGGAGTATGCCCGGGAACACATGAATACCCTTACCGGAAAGCATCTCGATTTCTATTACAAAGAGGTGCTTCGCCTTAAGGAAAAAACCGCCGACCCGAACCATGCGCATCTGGTCTTCCAGCTTGCTAAAAACGGAAAAAGCTGCCAGATCCCTGCGGGAACGGCTTTCAGCGGAGGAAAGGACAGCCTCGGAAAAGATGTGATCTATACGCTCGATGCGGATTTCGTACCGAATACCGCTTCCGTTGGTGACCTGAAATCGGTTTTCAGATCCAACGACCTGCTCTACGCATTTCCCGTTTCAAACTCGGACGACGGCAGAGGTGCGGATCTGACCGCAACGGACAGCCAGTGGCCTTGTTTCGGAGGGAAGCTGGAGGCTCGGAATCTGGCATCAACGGGATTCGCATTATCTTCGCACATCCTGCTGCTGGGAGAGGGAGAGAGAAGAATCAGGCTGAAGCTTGTCTCTACGACGGCCGCTGTCTCGGCGGAAACGCTGTGCAACGCATTCGATTTTCAGCTAACAGGAGACAAGGAGTGGATTCCGGCAACGCCTGATTCTGTTACTCTTTCACCCTTTAAGAAAAACGTTCTGGAGATCCCGCTGCTTGTCGACGGCAGTCAACCTCCGGTAGTTGCTCTGAACCGGGACCTGCACGGCGACGCCCTGCCTGAAGGGTTACCTGCACTCAGAGCGATTCTGAAACAGGAGAGCACATCACAGGATGTTCTCCATACTCTCCGCTCGCTCGTGCTCGTTCCCGGAGAGTGCCACCTCGATGTCTGTGTCGGTTATGACGGATTCAATGCCGTCAAGCCGAACGAACAGGGTCTGAAAAACCTCGGTATTTACACAAAATTCGGGGAAATCAGGCCTGACAAGCCCTTTCAGCCATTCGGACCGACGCCTGAAAGCAACGATTTCCTTATTGTGGGATGCGACGAGCTGTTCCAGAAAAGCAATGCTCTTTTCCAGTTCCGCCTCGTATGGAAAGGCCTGCCCGAATGGATCGGCGATATCGATTATGACTGGGTGAACGAATTCTATCCGAATATCTCCGTCACCCTGCTCCAAAACGGGATCTGGAGTTCTACGCCCTATCGCGACAACGTACAGATTTTTTACGGAACGCGTCCGGATATCTATTTCCCGTCATCGAAACTCGTGTTGCCTGCTGGCGCCGCATCCGGAATCCATTTCGATGCGCGCCCTTATACACAGGAGAGCCGGAACGGCTTTCTTAAACTGACGCTAAAGGGGGATTTCGGCCACCAGTTGTACCGTCTGACCCTGAGCCGCTATCTGATGAAGCTGGCCAACGGGTCGGTAAACCCGAATGCCGACAGAATGGAAAAGTTCAACGAAGCGCGCAGCAAGGTCTACCGGCAGGAGTCAGGTACATGGATGCCGATTGAAAAGAATAACTTCGTGGCGAATTATGTCGAGGCTTTTTCCGAGGCTATGCCGATAGAACCCTATACTCCCCGGATAGAATCGCTGAGGTTGAGTTACAGGGTTTCGGAAAAATTCGAAAAGATGACATTCAGCTGGATCACGCCGTTCGGTTATACCGTATTCGATTCAGGATCGACGACCACGCTCCTTCCGGAATCCGGCAATGAGGGCGAGTTCTGTATCGGGATCGACAGCCTTGTGCCCGGACAGAATCTTTCGCTGCTCTTCCAGCTCGCCGAGGGAAGCGCCGATCCGGAGGTAAAAAAACCTGCTGAACACGTTCAGTGGTGCTACCTTAAAAACAATCGATGGAAACCATTCGACAAGAGCGGCATCAGCGATGAAACCGCTCAACTGACTCGTTCCGGCATTATCCGCTTTTCCATACCCAAAGATGCGACGAACTCCGATACGCTTTTTCTTGCTTCATCCCGGCACTGGCTGAGAGCCGCCGTTGCAGATCGTTCGACGGCTGTATGCAAGGCGATCGGCATCCATGCGCAGGCGGCGCGAGTGACGTTCAGCGACCAGGGCAACGCTCCGGATCTTCTGTCGGCGCCGCTGCCCGCAGGATCGATAACGAAGCTTGCCGTTGCCGATGCGGCGATAAGAAAAGTGAGCCAGCCCTACCCTGCTTTCGGCGGACGCCCGCCTGAAACATCGGAACTGTTCCGTACCAGGGTCAGCGAAAGACTTCGACATAAAAACAGGGCCATTACTCTTTGGGATTACGAACGGATGATCCTCGATGCATTTCCCGGGATACACAAGGTCAAATGTCTGAACCATACCCTGTACGAACCTGGAGTCGACGGCAAACCAGTTTACAGGGAAGCGGCACCGGGCCATGTGACGATCATCACGATTCCCGACCTGCAGAACCGCAACGCTGTCGATCCGCTAAGACCCTGCACGAATCTCGGTGATCTGGAGCTGATCAGGAAGTATCTTCAGGATTATGTGTCGGGTTTCGTGAAGCTGCATGTGGGTAATCCGGTTTTTGAAAGCGTGCGTGTTTCATTCAGGGTAAAATTCGTTGCAGGTGCCGATAAGGCGTTCTGCACCGATCTGCTTCAGAACGATCTCGTCACCTTTCTCTCTCCCTGGATATCGGGCAAGGCGACGGATATTTCGTTCGGCGGCAGTCTCTACAAATCGTCACTTATCGATTTCGTGGAGGAACAGCCTTATGTGGATTATGTAACCGACTTCAAACTGTTCCACAGACTCGACCAAAAAACCGAACTCGATGATTCCGACGAAGTGTCGGCGTCGAAAGCTGTCTCGATTCTTGTTTCGGCCAATGCTTCGGAGCATGCCATCGAGGTTATCGACGACGAGGCGGATACATGAAAACAGAACGGGGACGACGCTGCAAGGCTGGATCGTCTCTCGCTCGCGATGCAAGTGGTACTCAACCAAACCTGAATCATGGCAACTCATTCCGTGACCATACAGAAAAATCCGGTTCTTGAAACCAGCCAGGACTATCTTGCTTTGCGCAGAATGGGAATAGGGTTCATCGAAGCGTCGGGAAGCCGCTGGTGGACGGATTACAACAGTCACGATCCGGGTATTACGATTCTCGAAGCACTCTGCTATGCCATAACCGATCTCGGCTACCGAACGGAATGGAACATAGAAGATCTTCTTGCCTCTCCTCCCGCAGAGGCTGGAGAAAACATGAAACAGGCATTCTTTACGGCTCGCGATATTCTGACAGTGAGTCCGCTTACGATAAACGACTACCGACGTCTGCTCGTCGATATGGATCATGTCGGCAATGCATGGATTTATCCGCGATCCGGCAGCTGCGAAACCGCTTTTCATGCCAATTACGAGCATGGAAAATTGCTTTTCGCACCATCCCGGAATGCAGCCTTTTCGATACCGGTTTCACCGCGTGGCACGTACGATATTTTTCTGGGACTGGAAAATGACCCGTTACTCGGCGACCTGAATGACCGGAAAATCGGTTACGGATTCTTTGTCGAAGCCGGCAGGAGACGCCATGCCGTTACCATGGAATTCCGGTTTCCCGAATGGAATACCCCCGATTGGGGCAATGCTGCCGATTATGTCGATGAGAAGGGAAATCTTGCCGAGGCAATCTCTTCGGTGGAGATACGACCATCCCTGCAGAAGATCGGTATGCCGGATACACTGCCGGCATCGGAGATAACCCGGCGCTGGAGCCAGTGGCATCGGGTATTTTTCGCATCAATGACCATCACTTTCGAAAAAGGCGTTGTTTCGAAAAACCGGGCCGTTTCATCCATAGAACTGCAGAACGTTCCTTTCAGATTATTCGGAGAGAACGACGCAAAAAAGGCATTTTCGGTCGGGATGCTTGAAAAATGGGATTTCAGGGAACTTGCAGGTCTGTTCATCAGAAAAACAGCTCGGATCGAACAGGCACTGAAAAGCGTCAGCATGAAACTCGGCAACTATCGCAACCTTTGCGAGGATTTCTGCTGCATTAAGCCGGTAAGAATACAGGATGTCGCTGTTTGCGCCGATATCGAGGTGAATGCTGATGCGGATATTGAACTGGTTCTGGCTCATGTACTCTTCAGGATTGAACGTCTTTTCAATCCTGAAATCAGATTTTTTACGCTTCAGGAGATGCTTGCCGACGGAGTGACGGTGGAGGAGATTTTCGAGGGGCCCCGCCTCGATCACGGATTCATCAGAACGACGGATCTTGAACAGTCGGTTCTTGCTTCGCAGCTTCGTACTTCCGATATCATTAACGAACTGATGGAAATCGAAGGCATCATCGCCATTAATAATCTCATGCTTACGCGTTACGATCAGGATGGCTTTCCGGAAAGCGGCGTCGCCGACGGCGGTGAGGGAAAACACAAGGATAAAATAAGTGCCGAATGGAGCCTTGAAATCGATGATGACTCTCAGCCCAGGTTGTCGATCACGCTCTCAAAGTTCATTTTTCATAAAAATGGTCTGCCGTTCATTCCTCGCTCCAGCGAAGTCATCGATACCCTCAACCAGCTTCGGGGAGAGGTTGAACGCCTGAAAATCTGCAGTCCCGGCGTCGAAGAGCTCGATCTGCCCGTACCTGAAGGCGTTTATCGCCAACCTGACGGGTTCACTCCGGTACAGTACCTGTTTCCTCTCGCCTACGGAATCGGAGCGGAAGGCGTTCACTCGCCTGCGACAGTTAATCGGATTGCCCAGGCTCGTCAGCTGAAAGCTTATCTGATGGTGTTCGAACAAATGCTGGCAAATGCGTTTTCACAGCTTGCTAACCTCAGAAAAATCTTTTCCCTGGACGAGACACTCAAACAAAGCTACTTTGTCCGCAATCTGAGAGACGAAAAACTGATCAGCGGCGTATCCGATGTGATCGATTCCTCCCTGACGGAGAGCGTGCTCGAACTGCTTGTCGAAAACGAACCGGACAGGACGGAACGCAGAAACCGCTTTCTTGACCATCTCCTTGCGAGATTTGGCGAACAGTTTGCGGAATACACCCTCCTGCTTTCGAACCACAAGGGTTCTCAGGTAGCCTCGGATGATCTGATCGAAAGCAAATGTTCGTTTCTCAAGGCCTATCCGAAGATCAGCTGCAACAGGGCCAGGAGTATCAATTACCGGCAGATCCCGATGAAAAAGGATCCCCGGACGTCACTGCGTCAACGGATAGCGTTGCTGCTGGGTCTTGAAGCGGATATGGAGTCGGAAATAATTATCGTCGAGCATCTGCTGTTACGACCAAAATTCCCCGGTGACGCGCTTATGGCGGTATGCCTTGGCAAACAAGGGCCGAACGAAGCTGAAACCGATCCTTACTCGTTTCAGTGTACGGTGATCATGCCTGGATGGGCGCCGCCGTTCGATACCGATATTGAATTGAGACGATTCGCCGAAAGAACCATACAAATGGAATTACCCGCTCATCTGTTATGCAGGATATGCTGGGCAAGTAACCTTGCATTCGGCGATGAGAGAAAAGCGGAACTGGAACATAAACTTGCCTCTCTGCTTTACGAAGAGGGCAGGAATGCGGGAAACGCCAGGCCCGGCAGAAGCAGCGCGGAAAAAGGAGCAAAAAAAATTTATGCGGCAGCACAAGCGGCCTCTGCCGGGTTTTTGCAAAAAAAAACGATGGACGAGCCCGCAAACGCACATGTTGCATCGGATAAAGCCGGCAGGATGTGGCTCGAAAAAACGCCTCCTTACGTAACGCTCTATGGCGGTGTCAGAAATTACGACATCATCGGCAACCGGATTTCCAGTCTGCTTTCGATGCATTTCAGCCGGATTGCCCGGAAAAACCGATGGGAACTTCACCGCCGATTCAAGGAAGCATGGAATCACTGGCGGGAACTCAATGCCGGATTCGACTGGTGCATGGAACAGGTGAGGACGAAAATCGATGCCGCTATACAAACGACGATCGGGTTGCCCGGCCCTCGGGCGGCAGCAGAAATGCTGGCTGTGGAGTTCGCCGCATGCTTTTCGCAGGAGATGAAAAACAATGTCATGAATGGCACAGTCATCAGCCTCGATGGAAGCCCGGCGGAAGTCCGCAGGATTTTCATGATAACGCTGAAACAGACAATGATACCTTTAAAGCAGAACGGCGTGACAACCGCTGAGCTTGACAACCTGCGCAATCGCTTCGCAGAGATCTATTCCGGTTATATCGAGGTAACCATGGCTCTCTGGAACGTCCTGCTGCTGCTCCCGGAACTATCAAGCAGCTACCCATCCGCAACCCTGCATGATTGTGACGATGGTAACGACCGGAACCCTGTTCGCCTCGGCAGCACAAGCCTGGGAGAAAACGTGATGCGTGAAGCCTGAATTTGATTCTGCAATGCCCAAATAAAGCCAGTTATGAGACCAATTACAACGGAATATCCGGTTTTCGAGTCCAATCAGGTTCTGACCGCCACACACCTGAACAACATGCAGAATTATCTGGATGAACAGAACCGTCTGACAAGAAGCGCCCTTTACGGCATTGGTGTTGTCTGCGGACTGGACGTCGGTTTCACAAAAACGACCGGCACTTCTCCTGCAACCCTGACAATCACCCCCGGTTTCGGAGTGACAAGCGAGGGCTTTACTGCAATTCTTGGCGAACGGGACTTCGTGGCGGACAGGTACCGCGTGTTCACTGTTGAAGACGGTTATCCGCTGCTTTCAAGTGCCCGGAAAAACAAATACGAACTCTGGGAACTGCTTGATGCCAACCATGACGATTACGGCAAGGGACTCCCCCTGACCGACAATGTACCCGATAAAAAAATCGTCCTCCTCTATGTGGAACTGCTTCAGCATGACCTGAAAAATTGCAGCGCGACATCGTGCGACGATATGGGCATGAAGATAGCGGTCAATATCAGAAAGCTGCTTATCAAAGAGAGCGACATGGTTACGCTCCACGAGGAAATTGCCGCTGATACGAAGGCTGAGCAGAGCGTCGGTGACTTCGTTCCCGATCTGGCGTCCCGGTTCAGGTTGCCTGACATCGCATTGCCGAGAATTGACGTACCGGCATCGAACATGGTCGACGGCCCGTCGATCTTCGACGCCTACAGGAAAATTCTGTCGCCCGGCCTGAGCAGAAACTCTCCGTTCCTGACAATCGGAACAGCACTGGATGATTGTTACAAGGCGTTCAGTCCGATACTGCCCGCGCTGAGATGGAAATTTTCAGACAAACTGCACAAAATCAGTGCGTTGTACGAAAAGTACCTGAGCGAGACAAACGTTATTTTTTCGCAGTATTTCCATGATTTTCTGGCCGATCTTATCAACGCCTATGATGAATTCAGATGGAAAGCCACTGAATTCACGGCACTGTGCAATCCTCCGCGAACGCTCTTTCCCCGGCATCTGGAACTTGGCGACACCAGAAACAGTTCCGGCCCGATAAAGTACCGTCATTATTTCCGTCCGTCCCCGGCTCTTGCCACAGGAAAACCGTCCGGCGAAGCTGTCCGGCAACTGTTCCTGCGGCTCAGGCTGATGGTCGAACAATTCAAGGTTCCTTCCCTGCCGGTTATCGGCACTCCGGATACGGCAATAAAAATCACGCCGAGCCGGTCGGGAGACATTCCCCTTTCGCACAGATCCATTCCGGCTTACTACGCATCCTCAAAGGCTCTGCCTGAAGCATGGAATATCGGGGAAACGAAATGGGAACGCAAGGCAGAAGTTCTCGGCTATCATGTCGATGGCAGCGAGAAGGCGCTTGTATCGGATCTTGAACGTTACAACTTTTTCCGTATCGAAGGACACCTTGGGTTCGACTGGCGCAAATCCATACAATGCCTGCTTGGAAAAATCAGAACGTACAGGCTTCCTTTCGATGTGATAGCTCTCAATGCACATCCTGCGGCTCTTTCGGCCAAGGCATATGGTGCCGATTCAGCAGCTGTCTGTCTTACAAGCAATCTTGAAGTCATCTACGAGGCCTGGAAAAGTGAGCTGGAATGCCTGATGCGCGAGAAAATAAAGAAACTGACTGATTTCAATTTCCGGAAGGAAACCGATCCCTTCGCCGGAATCGGCAGAACTGCATCGGTTGGTCCGGTTGCGGAAATCAGAAAAGTTTCCCGGAAATTCGACGTTGAATCTTCCGTTGTTACCACAGAGGGATCGTTCGGCAGAATCCTGATCGACTCAATGAAAAGTTCATCGGGTAAATCGGCCCTGAAACTGCAGGATACGTTCAAGAAATCACTTCTGAAAGATAACCCTGATCTTGCCTCCTTGCCGGTTAAAGAGTATGACATCGCAATCGGACTCCGGCTCGATACGCTGACTTCGATGTTTGAGCTTGCCGATGCATTGCCGGATTCGACGGAAAAACTCGATTACATGTCAATCAAACAGAAGTACGACAACATGACGAACACCCTGGAAAAATACAGGGATGACCTCAAGGAGTATAAACCCTCCACCGAGAATCCGCTGATAACGGACAACCAGAAAGAGGAAATGCTCGATGAACTGGAGAACCTTCTGAAGAGCTGCCTTATGGAACGCCTCGGCTATCTCGACGAGGAGCTTGATCGGCGCCGCGAGGAACTTGAAAAACTGTTCCTTTTCGGCAGATACGCACTGAAACATCCTGGAATGGCACACAAGGCAGGCGTTCCTCCCGGAGGAACTTTCGTCCTGGTCTACCATGAAGCATCGACAAAAGCGCTCCCGGGCCGATTGAAGGGGGGCCAGAGCTCATACATGATACCCGAACGGGTAGTGATTGCAGACTTTTTCCTGCCATACCGGTGCTGTTCCGACTGTCCGCCGGTGCAATTCTTCATACCGGCGGCACGACCTGTTTTCAGCATGAAACAACAGTGCCCGAACGATGCCGGTATCGCATTGGTCGATCTTGATTTCACCTATCGGATACCGCCCTGCGAAGTAAGAATCGATGGAGCCGAGTATTTGCCGCTTATGGAAGACCGGATAAGTCTGGCTGTCGGCAGGCACCTGGTTACCGTGAGGGACGCTGAAGGCGGCGTCTCGCTGGAACAGTCTATCGAGGTGCGTTCCGGATTCAGCGTGGAAGCTGAAACACCGGTCTGCGACGAAAGGAAAGAAAGCTACACGGTAAAATTGAAGATCGCCAACGCGAAGCTTCCCGTAACCGTCAATGGCGAGACGGTCGAGACAAACAAGGAAGCGCCGAACATTGTAACATTCACGGTCGGCCCCTGCAAAAGCAGCAAAAGCCTCACGGTCAGGATCGGCGACAGTTCGGATTGTCCTGAAAAAGAGATCACGTTTTCGCATACCTGTTGCGACCTCCCCTGCAAGGGTATGACCCTCCGCCGCGGTTATCGGTTCCCTCTTCCCGCACCGGCCCCGAATCTGGCGCTTGAAGTCGATTTCAGAATCGAATTTCCGCAAGGAAAACAGCTGTTGCTGTCGGAAGAAGCGAAAGAGATTATTCTCAGCGGGGTCGATGTGGCAAAAAAAATGAACGCCCTGATCGACAGGAAAACGGGTATCCCGGGATGGTTTTCTCTGCGCGGCACCCGTGCCGCTGTACTTGTCGAAGATCTCAAGGCATGGGAGATCGACTGTTTCGATTGTCTTGAAAAGAAGTTCTCGCTCGAACTCTCCTGGACGAACCGGATAACCGCCCGTCTGGCCAGTACCGTTTCAGTCAGCGTCAATCCGTCCGGCAGCACGGTGAAAACAAGCTCTGGCGATAACGACATGAAACCGGTATCCATCCCCGCTTTCGGTGGGCTTATGATCGACAGATGCCATCCTGAAACTCCGCCAGGATCATTGTGCGATGAGACGGACCTGAAAATTGCCGTGAAAGCGAAAACCGAGGGAAAAACAGTGACGCTGAGCGCAAGTCCATCGGGATCAGAAAACGCAGCCACCTACCTTTGGGAGGTACCCGGCTCCGTTGAAAAAATCGCCAATGGCCAGAATGCCTCCTTTACGTTCACGCAAACCGGAGACGAAAAAAGTCCGTACCGGGTAACGGCTTTTACGGAAAAAGGTTGCAGTGTCAGCATGGATGGCTCTTTCAGTTTCGATGGCAGGTAGAAGAACGTCCGTTATCAGCAGGAAATAACGATGCCCGAACCGCAGCAGCACGCAATTCTTCGTCACTATCTCGATGTTGAGATGGCAGGAACCGAACAGGAGGCTCTGACACTCAGCCGTTCGCTTTCGGATGTCTGCTCCCGCCTGCTTTTCCCTGCTATCGAACGGGTTCTTAACCGCTGTGCCCCGAATGACGAGTTTCTCGTTATCGAGCGTCTCGATATCGACGCCGGTTGCGTCAGCCTGAACGATGTTGCCGAGGAGTTGCCGGTTCTGGTTTCCGTCGCTCTTGAACAGGCCCTGAAAGCAACAACAATGGTTCATGGCCAGCCGCACCGTTCCGGAAGTGATCAGCAGAAGCGACGGATAACGGAACCGGAAAGGCTGCTGGAAGCATTTCTTTTCTTTCTTGAACATGGAACGCTTCCCTGGTTTTTCTCCGACGGTTCCCTTTCAATGTTCGAATCGGCATTTGCTGGGGTCTGGAAGGGTTCTGCCACTGAAATCGCCCGTTCGGGATTTCACGGAGAATTGCTGCGCGAGAAGCTCCGGTCACGCAGCGCACGGACAAGATTGACCTGCCAGTTCAGCCCGGCTTTCGTCGATGGAATACTTGCTTATTATTCGCAGAAAACCGCAGACATCGCAACCCGGCTGATTGAGGCCACAACCCGATCTGAAAATCACTTTGTCCGTATGGACAGAATCGGACGCTTCGTGCGGGAAGCCGCACTTGCCTGCATCGCGTCGGGATCGAACGCGACAATGAAGCTACTGCTCGCGGAGCTGCAATCGGTTCCGGAACATGCTGATACGCTCTCTGTCGAGCGGGAATGGCTGCGTTCATGGATAACAATGAACAGCTCCGTTATAGAAAAAGGCGTCTCTGACAGTACCGAAAAAAAACATTCTCGGAAGGCCGATGTCAGAGAAATTCCGCATCAGAAAAATGTTCTGCCGGATGATGTCCGACCCGTCGAAGATTCCCTCAAAGAGCAGACTTCCGGCAGAAGCGGTTCTGCGCTCTCTCAGCTTCATTCCGAAAAAAATGCGCATCCCGGCCCGGGTTCGGAAGGCGGTTCCCCGGATATCGAAACGAAGCCTGTCATGAAGCGCTCGCCAGAGCCGGGTAAAGAGCGTCATGCTCCAGCGGCAGATATGATCTCCTCGGAATCAGAAGGCGATATGGCTGGTTCGGCGAATATCGATACGGAAAGCCGGGGCGCTCACTGCGACGGGACATGTTCCGACGAAAAGAAAACTGCGCTTATTAAACCGTTGTCCGGTGATTCGACCGGATCAGCAGGAATGGCTGATTCTGTTTCCTGCCAGGAACATCCCGATTCGGCAACAGGATTGTATATCGACCATGCGGGCCTGGTTCTTCTTCACCCTTTTCTTCCCCTTTTTTTCAGGGGCCTCGGAATTGCCGGTGATGACACATTGCTGCATGAGAATCGCGCCCTGTTCCTGTTGCACTACCTTGTAACCGGAAACTGGTGCGCTGCGGAGTATGAGCTTGTTCTGATGAAAGTTCTCTGCGGTCTTCCGCTTGCATTCGTATCTGAACCGGAAGATCCGTTAAAGCCGGAGGAAGCTGAGGAAGCCGAAGCGCTGCTTGCCGCAGTTATACGCCATTGGGAGGCTTTGAAAAATACCGGTACGGCAGGACTGCGGGAAACATTTCTGAAACGAAGCGGAAAACTCGTATCGAAAAACGACGGCGAATGGCTTCTGCATGTTGAATCGAAAGGATATGACATTCTGCTGGATCGGTTGCCATGGGGGATTTCGATGATCAGGCTGCCATGGATGCCGTCGATGCTTCGGGTGGAATGGCTTTCGTAACCCATGATAAAGGGAGAAGATGAAAACAGGCGCGAAAAAATCTTCAAGCACGACACAGCCCGCACTTAACAAGAGTTCGAGCGCTCCTTTTTTCTCAAAAACGGGCGAAGGCACTTTTTTCTCTTCCGCGAGCCCTTCGATTCAGGCCAGAATGCGTGTCGGCAAACCAGGCGACAAACTGGAGCAGGAGGCCGACCGTATGGCCGGAAAGATCATGCGCATGAGCGAGCCTGCTGCAACGCCGACAATGGGTAAGGATGAGAAAATTCGGCGCCGGTCCGATGACCGGCTTCGGAAAAAAGAAAACGACAAGCTACAGAAAGCTCCGGTTACAGAAGAGAAACCGCAAAAACAAGAAGACAAAAAACTTCAGAAAAAGGAAGCCGATGGTAGCGGATCGGTTTCTGCAGGCGTACAGTCAGCAATAACAGGCAGAATGACCGGCGGTCAGGCACTCTCAAAAGATGTCAGAAACTTTATGGAACCGCGTTTCAACGCCGATTTCAGCAGCGTGCGCATACACGACGGCAAAGAATCGGCAAAACTGAGCAATCAGCTCGGCGCACGCGCTTTCACCTACAGGAACCATATCTTTTTCGCAGGCGACCAGTATCGGCCCGGAACGAGCGAAGGAAAACAGCTTCTGGCCCATGAACTGACGCACACGATCCAGCAGGGACATGCCATACAGCGCAGTCCTCAGGTCAGCACAACGCCGACACAGCCGCACATACAGCGATCGGCTGTCGGCGAAATTCTTGACTGGTTTGCCGACAAAGCCAGGCATATCCCGGGGTTCAGAATGTTCACGATCGTGCTCGGTTTGAACCCAATCAATATGAGCGCCGTCGATCGCAGCGCGGCCAATATCCTTCGCGCGCTTGTGGAGTTCATGCCGGGAGGTGCCGTCATTACGCAGGCCCTCGACAATCATGGTATTTTCTCGAAAGTTGCCGGCTGGCTCGAAGGAAAAATCAAGACTCTCGGCATGGTTGGCAGCATGTTCAGCAGCGCAATCCCGGAATTTGTCGACTCGATCGGCTGGACGGATCTTGCGCCATGGAACTGGGGCAGTCTGTGGAATCGAGCCAAACGGATATTTACCGCTCCGATCGATCAACTGATCGATTTTGCCAGTGGTGTAGTGACGGATATTCTGACTTTCGTCAAAGATGCCATTCTCAAACCACTGGCAGCTATGGCGCAGGGAACCCGGGGCTATGATCTTTTGTGTGCCCTGCTCGGCGCCGACCCGATTACAGGAGAAGCTGTTCCAGGAACCGCCGATACCCTTATCGGCGGGTTCATGAAGATGATAGGACAAGGCGAAATCTGGGAAAACATCAAAAAAGGAAACGCCGTTGCTCGTGCATGGGCATGGTTTCAGGGTGCTCTTGCCGGCCTGTTGGGATTCGCCCGCTCGATTCCGCAGAAAATCGTCCGGACCATCACATCACTTACCATTCAGGACATCATCACGGTCGCCGGCGCTTTTACGAAAATCGTATCGGCCTTCGCCAATATCGCCGGCAGCTTTATGAGCTGGGCCTTTAACCAGGTGGTAAACCTGCTGGAGATTCTGTTCTCGGTTGTAGCTCCGGGTGTGATGCCCTATCTCAAAAAAGCCAGATCCGCATTTACGGCAATCCTGAAAAACCCCATCGGTTTTGTCGGAAATCTTGTGCAGGCAGGTAAAAAGGGCTTTCAGATGTTTGCCGGAAACATTCTCAAGCACCTGAAAGCCGCGCTTATCAAATGGCTGGTCGGGCCCCTTGCCGAAGCGGGCGTCTATATTCCGAAATCGTTCAGCCTGACTGAAATCATCAAGCTGGTGCTTTCGGTACTCGGCCTCACATGGCAGAATATCCGGACAAGGCTCGTCAAAATCATTCCCGAACCGGTTCTGGCCGGGCTCGAAAAAACCGCCGGCATCCTGGTCACGCTTGTCAGGGAGGGTCCGGTGGCTGCATGGGAGCAGATCAAGGCAGAACTGAGCGAACTTAAAGATCAGCTCGTTGCCGAAATTACCCGGATGATCTCCATCGAAGTGGTCAAGGCCGCTGTCATGAAACTGGTAAGCATGCTGAACCCGGCAGGCGCTGTGATTCAGGCAATCATTGCGATCTATAATACCATTACCTTCTTTATCGAAAAGATCAACCAGATCGCAGCCGTCGTAGCCTCGTTCATCGACTCCGTTTCGGCTATCGCCGCTGGCCAGGTTGACGCGGCTGCCAAAAAGGTTGAAACCACGATGGCAAACACGTTGACGGTGGTAATAGCCTTCCTGGCAAAATTCGCCGGACTCGGCGGCATTCCGACAAAAATAGTCGGCATCATCCGCAAAATCCGCAAACCCATCGACAAAGGATTGGACAAGATAGTGGCATGGCTGGGAAAGATGCTGGGAAAGGTGAAAACAGCGGCAAAAGCCGGAATAAGTAAAATTCTCAGCTGGTGGACAAAAAAAGTCCCCGTGACTGCCGGTGGCGAAAAACATAACCTCACATTTCAGGGCAAAGGTAAAAACGCGAAACTCGTTCTTCGATCGACACCGGAAAAACCGTCAGTTTTTCTTGAAACGACAGGAAAGAAAAAGGATATCTCCGACAGTAAACGAAAACAACCTGTCGATACTACCATAACTCATGAAAATAAAATCGAATCGATATTAACCGATCTGCGTGCATATGATGAACAGGCACAAACACCCGCAGGCGAAGATGTTAAAAAAGCGGATACATTGATGGGAAAACTCGACACAAAAATGATTGATCTTTCCACGCATATTGTTACGACACTCAATCAATGGGGGGTAACCGATGATGTGATCAGGGATCTTAAACTACCAAGAGGTAATTTCACCGTTGAACAGAAGCGAGGGATTGCCAGACAACATCCCAATAAAAACGATCTCAAACTCAACTCTCAAGCAGAACTGATCAATCTGCAACAAGGTCTGGCTCGAAGACACGTCGTTTCGTCTTATGACATGGCCCGGCATTATGGAGAAGCCCTTAATGGCAAGAAAACCTCCGAAGGCAAACTGTTGCTTGAACAACGCGGATCTATTGCAGCTTCAAGAACAAAAGTCGATGATTTGAATCAGGAGAGTATCCATAAAGCTGCGCAGGTACGCTATGGCAACTTTTTCGGATACCTTAAAAATATGTTCATAGGCGACAGCAGAGAGAACAGTTCCATTCAGGAACATCTGGATCAGGGGCACCCCGATCTTGCTGACCAGAAACTCGAAGAGCATGTCAGCCATATAAAACGTGCATGGGCTATCGAAAGCAACATGAAAATTTCCCGATTGAATGAAGACTGATAACAGTAACATCGATGATTTGCGCGAAGTACTTCACTGGATCAGGAATCTTGTTACGGGCCGTCTGAAAATTCATTTCAGTCAAATCGATGATTATATAGTCGAAAATATCGCTTTTTCTGAAGAAACAACCGGATTGGCATCCTTTGCCATCACGCATGAACCCACATTTATCGAGTTTGCAGTTCTCGCTCTATCCTACGTCCCTCACATACAGCCAGACTTCTTCAATAAAATCATCGCCGAGTACCTCCCCGACGGCGGCGACTTCCCCGAGTTCGGCTGCGTCAAGGGAACCAACCATCGGGGCATTCTTCCAACCGGCGAGACGGCTCAGTTCATCATTGCCGGAGATGATATCGGAAAGCGCATAGCGGTACAGCGTCTTTTCAGCAGCGAACACTGGTTCGCCAAAGAGCATGTTCTCTGGCTGGAACAGGTCAGGGAGGGCGAACCGGCAATGAGCGGACGGATGATCATGAACCCTGAAATTGTCGAGCTGCTCACGCTTGGTACCGTCAGCAAACCGAGTTTCAGCATTGATTTCCCTGCGGAGCACATCGAAACGGAAATGGACTGGGACGACCTTGTACTTCCGGAAACGACGTTCCGGCAGATTCAGGAAATTGAACAATGGATCGCATGCAACGAGACGCTTATCAACGACTGGGGTATGAAAAAACGGATCAAGCCCGGATACCGCGCGCTTTTTTACGGGCCTCCGGGTACAGGAAAAACCCTGACAGCCATGCTGCTCGGAAAACAGACCGGAAAGGAGGTGTTCAGAATCGATCTGTCGCGTGTTATTTCGAAGTATATCGGCGAAACGGAAAAGAATCTTGCCCGGCTCTTCGACAAGGCAGAAAACAAGAACTGGATACTCTTTTTCGACGAGGCGGATGCGCTCTTCGGCAAACGCACGGATATCCGCGATGCGCACGACAAATATGCAAATCAGGAAGTGGCATACCTGCTCCAGCGGGTCGAGAATTACAATGGTCTGGTGATTCTTGCCTCAAACCAGCGAAGCAACATCGATAACGCTTTTTCCCGACGCTTCCAGAACATCATTCCCTTTCCGATGCCCAGACCGGAAGAACGCCTCATCATCTGGAAAAAAACCATACCGCAGAAACTCCCTCTCGATATGGACCTCAATATCGAGAACATTGCTCTCCGTTACGAGCTTTCCGGAGCGGCAATTCTGAACATCATTCAGTATTGCTCAATTCAGCTGCTCGCGGATGCGGCTCCTTTCCTCACTACGGAAATGCTCGACGCTGCCGTCAGGCGCGAATATATAAAGGAAGGACGAATCACGTAACGCTCATCAGAAACGAAAGATTAACGTAAACACAATCCCGAAATACCAGCAAAAGCAACCATCGGCCACACGCGGAATTCCGACTACCCCTGGTGGTATCGATGATGCTTTTCAACCTCGACTGAAACCAAATGTTTGCGGTCATTCATCATTTTGTCCGGTAATCTCATTTACAGTAAAAACGCTATATTTGCAGGCAGATATCGCACCATACCTGAAACCGCCAGACATGATCAGAAAAGCAAAATCATTCTTTGCCGGAGCCGGCATCGGCACACTTGGCGGCCTTATCGGTCTTGGGGGTGCGGAATTCCGTTTGCCGCTCCTGCTCGGCATGTTTGCTTTTCCTCCGTTGGAAGCTGTCATCCTCAACAAAGCCATGAGTCTTCTGGTTGTTGCCTCAGCTCTCCCCTTCAGAACCGCCACCATCTCATGGGAAACCCTGTTCGCTCACTGGCCGATTATCGTCAATCTTTTAGCAGGCAGCATGATTGGTGCCTGGATTGGCGCAAGCTGGGCAACCAGTTTGCGAAGAGAAACGCTTTTCCGGGTGATTGCTGTCCTGCTGGTTGGGATTGCATTGGTGCTCCTGACCGGACACCATACGAACGCTCCGGAAACCGCGCTCTTTAATTTGCCTCTCCTGCTCATAACAGCCGGAGTTATAGCAGGTCTCGGCATCGGCATCGTGGCCGCGCTCCTTGGGGTAGCCGGAGGTGAATTGCTCATTCCCGCAATCGTCCTTTTGTTCGGAGTCGATATTAAACTGGCGGGCAGTCTCTCGCTCGCTGTCAGCCTTCCAACCATGCTGGTCAGCTTTGCCCGATACAGCAGGGACAGCAGCTTTTTAGTTCTCGGCGCAAACAAACAGTTTGTCCTGATCATGGCAGCAGGATCTGTTTTCGGAACATGGATAGGCTCCCGGCTGCTCGGTATCATTCCGGACACCTGTTTACTGCCGATGCTCGCAGCAATTCTCCTGATTTCGGCTGTCAAAGTCTGGAAGCATAAATAACGTCCACAGCATTCATTTCAGGGTAACGCACACTCATGAAATGACGGATGATCTTTCTGCAGCACGTCAAGACATTCATAAATCCTCAGCTTGCTTTATAATCCGCTTTCTGATGCGCCCCCCCTGATTTACTGGACGGTAATCTGAATATTCTTCCCTAATGCTTCAGCATAATGGTACAGCGTCGAAAGCCCGAGATATTCATTCCTGGCGTTGTTCGGACAGCACGATCTGTTCCTGCGGTATTTTCCTGAATTTCTTTGCAAACCCGTTGGCAAGAATCACAAGCCGTTCCACCGCTTCCGATACATCCTGAGGCCAGACAAATATCCGGTTATATGGCAGCACCTTGAAATAATTCTGTAGGGAGACGATTTCCCGTGTGGTCATATCCACGCAGAACCTGCTGAACCAGGAGCACTTTTCAGTACTTGACAGTTTATTCCTCTGGACAAGCTTCCTGGTGATTTCATGAAGCTTCACGCTCATCCGGCTCTTCCGAATCCCGCATCTCCCGATAACTGTTCACGCAGAACGCTGCGGCTTGGGGGTCGATGAAATAATAGTGGCGGCAGAGACGGCGGAACAGCTCGACTATCGGGTCGTAGAAACAGAAGTCGAGCAGGCCGTCAAGGGTTTGCTTGATATGGCGGGCATCTTTGTTGTCACTGCCGATTATGCTCTCGACAACTGGAGTGTACTGTCGCAGAGCTTGGTCTGCAAGTCCTTGCATCTCTTGAACGAGGGCTTTTATCGAGCCGAAAGGGTCGTCAGGCGGTTTATTGGGCGGATTCATACTTTTCTTCAGCTTTTGGGAACAAACCATCGGACGATTCAAGTTACAAAATCGGACGATTATCAGACGATCACAGAGAGGAAAGCTATTCGACAAGACTCCAGCGCCAGATCGGACAGGAGAGCGGCGGAAAACAGATTATCACCATGTCAGACAACACAACAGATCGTTTTCTGGGATACCTGAATTGGCTGTTCAATCCATTCCACGGGTTGAAGACAACGGAAGTCTATGATTTGATCGGCACCTCTTCACTTACTGAGCATGCGTTATATCTGAATCTCGGCTATTGGCGGGATGCGGACACAATCGATGAAGCCAGTGAGGACCTTGCGCTTCTGGTGGCGAAAAAAGGCGGCATGGCTCCTTGCGATACCGTATTGGATTGCGGGTATGGTTTTGGCGATCAGGACATTCTCTGGATGAGGACCATGAAACCCGAAAAAATCATCGGGCTGAATATTACGAGTTCTCAGGTTGAGCGCGCCCGGATTAATGTTGCCGATGCGGGTCTATGGAAATCAGTAGACTTAAGGGAAGGCTCGGCAACAGAGATGCCTATCGAAAATGAATCTGTCGATCTGGTTGTTTCCGTTGAAAGCGCGTTCCACTACAGAACCCGTGAGGATTTTTTCAGGGAAACATTCCGCGTTCTGCGGCCGGGAGGAAGGCTTGTGACCGCGGACATTTTGCCGACAGAAAACTCCGATAACCCCTTCAGGCGAATGGAGCAATGGCTTTCATGGAACCTTGTGGCAGGAAAATTCAATATTCCGCATGAAAACTACTATGTAATCCCGTCTTACAATAATAAGCTCTCCAAAGCCGGATTTGTCCATATCGATATCACATCGATACGTGACGATGTCTATAAACCTCTTCATGAGTATCTGTCAGGAAACCGGACATTTGTCGGCAAGCTGCATCCGCTTGCAAAGATTCTTGCACTATTAACGCTCAATCGTTCTGCCCAGAGCGTCTACTGCGGCCTGGACTATATTCTTTCCTATTCGGAAAAGCCATAATCCGGGAAATGTAATCGCAGGTGTATGCAAACCCGGGCGCCTGTTTGAAGATCGCTGGTGCTGTATACGGAGCCCCGGAAACGTGCAAATACCGAGCAACAACTCCACATTGGCAAGAACCGGATTTATCATGCACAAAAGAACGTACTCCGCTCCGGTCGACTTAAGTTTATGTAATTGCGAGCGTCCCCATTCCGGAAATATAAAAAGTGTTCGAAGTTAATCCATTTCCGCCATGACTTTTCGCATAGATTCTCCTTTAATGGTTAGTTGACAGGCATTGTGCACGAGCCGGTCACAGATAGCATCGGCGAGTGTCGGGTCGTCGATGAGCCGGTGCCATTCCGATACCGGATACTGCGTACTGATGATGGTTGATCGCACGTTGTGGCGGTCTTCCATGATTTCAAGGATGTCGCGTTTTGCC
>Ga0116204_1000268_pt1 | contig 28430 bp, 34 predicted proteins | sample LakKivwa52mmetaG_FD_94481 | JGI IMG/M metagenome (GOLD analysis project Ga0116204, IMG submission 94481) | Anoxic lake water microbial communities from Lake Kivu, Rwanda to study Microbial Dark Matter (Phase II) - Lake Kivu water 52m metaG | ecosystem: Environmental > Aquatic > Freshwater > Lake... | reverse complement strand
AGGTGCTGTTCACCAAGCCAAGACCGATTACTCGGCAGGAAGCTGTTTTGCTCACTTGCTGATAACAAGCGTTAGGAATGTTGCAATAGCAGATCTCACAGAAGAGGATGCGAAGGCAGATGGGTTTAACAGCGTCACTCTGCTCAAGTTTTACCTGTCTCACGCCAACCCAATGCCTGAATTCCCCTATGTTTGGGAAGTCAAGTTTGAACTGGTAAAGGAAGGTGACAAATGATAACAATAGTTTTTATTGCATGCTCAGTTATTATCGCATTAGTATTGACGCTTAAGGTAGGGTATGACTGGGGATGTGATGATGCAATGGAGCATTATGGATTTGAGGATGTTATAATCGAACTGCCAACAATAACGATATATCTTAACGATGAAAAGGAGAACCAATGAAAGAAATCACAATCAATGGGACAGTGTATGTCCCGAAGTCGCAACCGGCTGTCAGCTATGATGGCATGAAGTACATAATAGTTCGCTCCGGGCAGTCCGGGGTATGGGCTGGATATCTGAAATCGAGGGAAAACGACCAAGTAGAATTGGTCAATGCCCGCAGATGCTGGAAATGGTTTGCGAATGAGTTATGCGAACTGGCCACACTTGGCCTTACTCCGAACAAGGATAATCGCATATCCGTTGTTCAGCCACATGTGCTAGTATTCGGCGTATGTGAAATCCATGATGTGACAGAAATAGCCCAACAGTCGATACAGGGTGAGGAAGCATGGACGAGCAAATAAACGATGACTCTGGCTATGGCTCTGGCGATGGCTTGGGCGAAGGCGAGGGCTCTGGCTATGGCTCTGGCAATGGAACAGGCTTTGGCTTTGGCGATGGCGAAGGCGAGGGCGCTGGTTTTGGCGCTGGCTCTGGCGAGGGCTCTGGCTTTGGCATTGGCTCTGGCGATGGCAATGGCGATGGCAATGGCAATGGCGGTGGCACTGGCTATGGTCATGGCTCTGGCGCTGGCTATGGATATGGCTTTGGCTATGAGGAAGTAGCAAGGGAATAAAATTACTAAACCTCAATGGAGAAACTAATGAAGGAAGTAACAAACGATGGCTCTGGCTTTGGCCATGGCTATGGCTATGGCTCTGGCAATGGCAATGGCCTTGGCTATGGCTCTGGCGATGGCCTTGGCTATGGCTCTGGCAATGGCCTTGGCTATGGCTCCGGCTCTGGCTTTGGCTCTGGCTCTGGCTCTGGCTCTGGCTTTGGCCGTGGCTATGGCTCTGGCTCTGGCTTTGGCACTGGCTTTGGCTTTGGCGATGACGATGACGATGACGATGACTAGAGCACAATGGAGACAATATGGAGTGGAGATATTGTGCGTCATGCTCCAAAATCGACCAGTGTGACCATCAACGAGAACATGAAGTCACTGACGGATGATATGTCCAGATAGAGGTGGATAGTGAAGCAAGAAAAAGACCGTGACTGGTGTTGGGTATTTTGTCCTAAGTGCCATGCATTACAAAAACAAGAGAGTGGCGAAGATGTTGCCCGTGTTATATGTGACTGCCCCGGAGATACCCCCTCAGTCGGGTATGAGACCTGCCAAGGCAGAATTGCTATTCATAAGGCGGGAGGTGGTGTCTTTATGGACAAGATAGTGTCCGGCGTTCCTGTCTGTCAAGCGGACTATACTTATAACAGGGGGAATTACAAAGTGCCACGGAATGGATGCTCTTCTTGTCTTGCCTGTTATGGGAATAGCAAAAAGATATACAACGAAACAGTATTAGAGAAATATAGGATCTGAGCCCTTCGCGTCGGGCTGAGTAGTTTCAGCCCCTTGCCAATGGCATTGATCCAAATAAAAAATACAGGAGGTGGTTATGATAAAAAGGAGCACAGGAATGGGAAAAAGAAAGAATAAGAAGGTATATTTTCGGCATGACGCGTGTGTATATTGTGGTTACGAATTGCAAGAGGTGAGGAGCAATAAACGTTATTGTAGCTCACAGTGTAAAATGTTGCATATGCGTTATGGGTGTACCAAGGCAGAGCGCGAGGCAATTCTTGAGAAGACATGCATAACATGTGGCAAGCAATATACTGCGAGAACAAAAATTTCTAATCATTGTTCTGCGGAATGTGCAATGCGTTATAGATATCTAAAGAAGAAAAACATGGCATATCAGGAGTACAAAAAGTCATTGAACAAAGTATGTCAGATATGTGGCAAGGAGTTCAGGTCAATAACAATAAATGCTAAGTGTTGTTCTCAAAAGTGCATAAACCAACTGTCATATTTGACCCGTAACAATAAGACGAAAGAAGAGTTCGAGAGGGCGCTGCGTAAGGTGTGCCCCGTATGTGGCAAGGAGTTTGTCGGGAGGACTGTGCTTACCAAATATTGTTCAAGAAGATGTGCAGCCCAGGAAAACCGCGGCAAAACGAAGGATGAAGAATACAGGAAGGCGCTACAGAAGGTGTGCACTGTATGCGGCAAGGAGTTTGTCGGGAAGACTGTGCTTACCAAATATTGTTCTGCGGAATGCCGTAATATCTATTTGCGCAATAAACGTATAGAGAGGCGATATAATACGATGCAAGCATATGAATACTTAATGCAGAAAGTGTGCCCTAAATGTGGAAAAAAGTTTATTGCAAGCCGTGTAAGTGATAAGAATTGTACGGAATGTAGACCAGAGAATAACTGGAGGCGCCTGATGACAGAAGAAGAATACCAAATAGCATTGAAAGCTACATGTAAAGCGTGCGGCAAGGAGTTTATTGGGAATAAGAGAGGCAGAAAGTACTGTTCCCGTAAATGCCGGATAATGCAACAGTGTGCGATGTATCATGGAGTAACTGTAACGGAGTATATGGCCACTAGGAAAAGTATATGCCCGGTATGCGGTAAGGAGTTTATGAAAAGCGGTAAGCACAGGAAGTATTGCTCGCAGGTATGCTTTGCAGAAAGAAAAAATACAAAGTATCACGAAGAAATCCCAACTGTGACTTAAGACGATAAAAGATAACATCATAAAAAAATATACAACAAGGAGACGCAAATGGATAATATACTATTTAAGATAAAGCTTATAGACAAGAGGGTATTTTATGAAATGGCTACTGACGAAATGTATATTGGAGTTGGGAATGAGTAGAAAGACAAAGAAGGAGAAAGAGCGTGAAGAGAGCATAAGGGAGCTAAAAAAACTTATTAAGAAGGGAGACATGGTATATGCAATGGTGCGACATACAGTCCGGTCGAAGCATAGGAGCATAATAGCATGTTTAGTTGTAGGCAGGGTACCTATGTTGAAAGCATGCAAAAAGGGTGGTATCGATGGCTTAAGGATGGGGAGGGGTCACGTAATAATGGATATATCAGAAATTGTCGCTCGTGCATTGTCGCGGAAGTATAGCGCTGGCGGGAGTGGATTTGAGAAATCTGGTATAGCGGTAGGGGCATGGCCTCCTGGATTAAGGGCGTATGCGTTATTGGAAGAACTAAGCATGCAGTTGTTCAATGATGTAAAATCAATAGTGAAAATTATATTATGATGGCGCACAATAAATATTGACAAAAAAGCGACATAATAATATACTGACCATATCATGGTCATAAACATAATTAGCAAACAACTCATAAAGGAGACACGATGAGTTTGAGGAATGATGTCCACGGCGGCGAAAGAAGATTAGGCGAAGTGCTGCTGGAAAAATGCGAAGAAGCGATGGATAAAGTTTACCCTGAACCGAATAGCCATGCAGAGAACTACCGAAATGCTCCAGGTCCAAACAAAGAAAGTAGGTTTAGCACCGTAATTCGCGACGCAGAAAGAGACTATGATCGCGAGCCAATGGTTAAAGAACCGCATATGCTGCGCGCATACGTATTTATGATCCCCAAAGAATGTGGCCTTCACAAGATCGTATATGCCCATACCGAAGAAGATGCGGTGGCGCAGATGATATGCTATGCATGCGAAAGAAAACTCCCCTCATTCGTATATGATACCAACGCAACATCAAGATTAGTAGTAAAGCGCGGCAGTTTTTTTGTTAAGCCGTTACCGGACGCAGCGACGCAACCCTTGGATACAATCTCCGCACATTTTTGCTATGATTATAACGTTAGCTGCAATACATGTGATTATCCGGAAGAAACATGTGGAGACAGGGATATAACGTATGAGGACCATAAAGAAACATATGCGCCTCGCCAATCCCAATCCCAATCCCAATGCAGCGCAAATTCAAACTTAATACACAAGCGAAGGATAGCCCCATAATGTATAGCACACCAACCCTGGTGGAAAGCAAAGAATTAAACCGTCTGATAGACAAGGCCATGAACTTGCCAATTAACAGCGAAATCAATGGAAAGGGTATAGTAGTAAGAGCATACTACCAGGAGATGCTTGTAGGAAACAAAATTTCTATATTCAGAGCCGCTACGGATGTAGAGATAAAAGAACTCGAAACCGACTTCATCCTTATAGTATCTATGATAGAAACTTCTACCTTCTCTGACAAAGATATGCTGGTAATGATAAGCCATAACTTGCTACAGGTCGAAACAGGATACAGGGGCAGTGACGGCGCTGCCTTTGTATCCATTAATAAAGACATGCACAACATCAATCCAATCGTACTCAAATACTTCGGTACCGATAATCGCGTCTATAGCTCACAACTATACGACATCCAAAGAACTCCAAGCGACATAAGGTACGAAGACGGTGACGAAAACATAGTGCCTATAAAAGGCATATATGATATGAACGATGAAAGCACTAACGATATCCCCCTGGAATATAGCAACCCCGGGGGGATTTACTATTAACAGCTTTTTTTAGCCATGAGAAATAGGAGACTATAATGAAAGACGAAGAAATGACTAAGTACGGGGTAGACGAGAGTGAACTCGAAATGGAAAAGACCGCAGGAAGGGAAACTAAAAAAAAGAGCGACTCAAAATTACCACAAAAAGATGACAAAAGTGAAGCAACGCGTAAGTCATTGCAAAATATGAAAGTAAGAAAAAGCGCAACTTACAGCAATGAAGCGTAAATGGTTGTAGGACATGAAGTTATATTATGCTGACACGGTTTTAATTAGGGAGCGCGGGGAGGACGGTACATACATAGCACAATCGCTTAATGAGAGCGTGGTGTATGACAAGTGTGTCTTCTTATATATTAACCCAGCGTGTGTGCAATATGATTATATTGGCAAGCATGCGTTATTGATATCAATAAGCAACAGGAATTACATAGTTGGGTACTATTCTACTGACGACGAGATCCAGAAGAACGGACTATATTTAGAGGGCGAGCATTTGATAATGGCTGGTACAGGTCGCGCCATAGTATTTGGCGATGACGGCGCCATAGGCATATACAGTATATCCAGGAAGAGCGACGGGTCTCTGCACAAGGTAAAGAAAGCGGAATATAATGCGAAGGATGAGTTCAGCGTATCGATGAACAAGCTTGTAATGTCCATGGTGGGAGCGTCCGCCGGGGGAACTATAGAGATGGAGAAGGATGAAATAACTGGATTCTATCGCTATAGCTTTAATGGCAGGGGCGGCGACCTTGACATGGGGATACGGGTTAAGCATGAGATACAGGGGACGGCGACCGGCATGACATCGGAGTTTGTAATGGATATGACGCCATCTCCGACTAATCCTATACTGACGCCACCGAAGTTAATGGATACCGTGCTGCCCACAAGCTTATCTATAAAGATGTCGCCATTGAAGCCATATGAGATAGCGTTTAATAGAGGCCCGGTACCGAATGCGACGATGTCAATAGACATGACTGGCAAGATAACGATGGACGTCGGGCCTGCCGGGATAGGCGCCAAGATAATATTAGATCCCATAGGGCCAGACACAGTAACAATCGAAGCGACAAGCGGATTAGGCAAGATAGTGCTGAACAAAGCGGGCATGATAGACATAGAAGCGGCGTTAGGCGTTGGCATCAAAGGCGCTAATACGGGACTGCTGGCGACTCTTATAGAACTGGTAAACTACATCACAACCCATACCCATCCGTCAGCGGTAGGCCCAACAGGACCGCCGACGCTACCGCCAACAGTTCCTCTTACAAAGTTGAATCTTATAAAGGGAGGCGCTGAATGATATCATGGGAGTTGCTAAGGGCGCGGGTTACATCTGAAATGGCATCAATGCAGGCGAACGCGTCATTAACCAGCGCCCAGGCGCACGAGAAGTTGGCGCGCGTAATATCTATGGAATATGACAAGGCAGTACGCAATGGGAAGGAGCCATTAACAGGCGCGACCTTATTAACAGCTAATGTCGCTGCGCTGAAGAATAACATAATTAGCGGCATGGCGCTCAATGACGCGACCTTATTATTACAGGCAATTATGACGGGAGTGGTCGCATATTGGACGGGCGCGACCCTTAAGGCGCCAGTAACACCACCAAGTGGACACGTAGGGATGTCGCCACAAACGCCTGTATTATTCCCGGGAGCACCAGTGCCAATAATACCAATACCGCCAATATCGCCAGCGCCAACATTATTTGTAAATTCTATCATAACATCATTCACAACTCACATAACAACAATAAGCGGGATACATCCGTTTATGCTATTGCCATCACCTATGCCACCGTACCCATTGCCATGGACGGGGTTAATATAACAAGGAGAAAGACACATGTTAGACAACCAAGCAGTAGAAGTATTAGCGGCGCAGATAAAGCAAGCGTTTGTTAGCGCCCTGCCAGCAAACTTACCGATGAATGTGCGCAATGGTATAGAAGCGTCATATACGCCATTGACAAATGCTATAGCGGCAGCAATAAGTACTTTTGTAAAGAAAGCCAGCGTTAAGGTAGAGATGACGCGGGATAATTATCGCAGGGCGCTGGAAAAGTTTACGGATAAACAGGTCGGCCTTAATTGCTTTTATAGCCAAAGCGGTACGCCTGCTAATATCAGGGCAATACTTGATGCTAGCAATATACAGTATATGGTGAAGGATAATCAGACACAAACCGAAACGATAGAAGGAACGTTGGAGTAACAGTGTTAAATAAAAAGCGCTGCAGATTATGTGGGGGAGTGATACCAAAAGACAGGGTAGATTATTGTTGTGGCAATGACTGTAACTATTGCTGCGATCTATGTTATCTGACAGATCAGATACTACCGCCGGTAGAGAGCACAAGAAGTTTATTCGGCTTACCTGAAAAAGAGATGAGAAAAAGGTTTATAATAGTGACCAGTAGAAAATATGAAGCAGTGTATAACGTCCCGTTTGAAGAAGAAGAGGATATGGTGATGAAAGATGAATAGCGCTAATTATAACAAGAAGCCGCGACAACGCCGGGAAGCGGTATTCGAGAGAACGCTGGCGACGGCAGCGCCGTATTTCAAATGCTTATACGTAAAGATCAAAGATCCCAGGTTTGACCGGATGCGCATAAAGGCGAGGGCAGAGGGAGATGATCTATGCGAAGTGAAGAGACCTTACGACGGCACTCTATTCATCCGTGAAGATGATGACTATTACGGTTATAACATCGTGGTAGAGTTAAAGTATGGTGACAACACAATGGAGAAGCACCAAAAAGAGTATATGGAAATGATAAACAGGGTAAACAAGTCATCATTTCTTATAAGGGCAAAGGGAGAATGCAATAACTATGTTATAACGGTAGAGCAGCCGGAAAAGAACATAGTGTACAAGACAGACAATGTGGTAGATCTGTTTCAATGGCTATTGGAACAGCGCATACCTAAAAAAATAAATTGACAATCACAGAAATATCACTATGCATCTATCATAATATCTTAATAGGAGAAACAACAATGAATAACGTATTGAAAAAGATCGCCATAAAAATAAGAGTACCAAACGTAGACGATTATGTTAACAGAAATACAGCAGAGGATTATGTCAAAAGAAACATGCCTAACAAAGGGATGAGTAGCAAAGGCGGAAAATTATCTAAAATATTAGGCAGTCTAGCTGCTGTGGCTACATTGACAGGCGTTGGATATGTAACACACAAAAGAATAAAAGGGCAAAGAGATAATGATGAAGGCAACCACACAAGCAAAGTGGCGGGAATGAATAACGTACTAACAAAGATCGCTGCGGCGGTAATGGATGATTAATAGCATGATGAGCGATACAGTCAACAAGTTTGCAGCGGCGTCGAAAGTATACCTGCGGACAAAGGTAATGGCGTTTGATGCTGATCAAATGCTTTCACCGGGGAAGGGACACAAGAGTCAGGCGGGCAACGTCGTTAAGAAGGTGGCAGCATATATAAACAAGACGGCGATGGAGGATTGGATCAAAGAACTCATAAAAAAAGACAAAGAGTTTTATAAGAAGTATTGGAAGACGCAGCAGGACCCAAAGTTCACTTACCAAGCATTACATGACATGGCGAAAGAACATGTCGGCGCAGAAGAATATGCAAAGAGAACAAGAGCCAACACAGGGAGTGGAGCACGATACCGCAGTTTTGAAGAAATGTGGGATGATATTGCAGCGCAAATGAGAGGAGCGCGAGAATCAAGCCAAAGAGGAAGAGGAAGCACGTCATACCAATACAACTACAATAACAACTATAACAATACAAGGCGACAATACACACCAAAAAAAAATTGGGCAAACATAGCTTCGGCAGTTGCAACTGTAGCCGTGCCATTAGGTGTAATGTGGGCGATGAATAGAAAATCTCATAAAACAACAAAACCAATAAACGAACCGTATGATGCTGATATCGGTAAATGGCAACAAAAAGCAGCTTCTCTCAACATCATAACAGGTATAAGCAAAACATCAGGAATAAAAGGAAAAATACCCAGGATAATTGGATCTTATATCGATGATATATCTGGCAAAAGATATCGGGATAGCATAAAGTCCATAGAGAGATGGTCAGGAACAGGATATAAGGGGAAGGCTGATGATATGGCAGATGCTGTAATTAGAAGGAGAATGCACAAGATAGAAGGCAAGGCAAACCTAGAAAGGATAAGACACAAGGTAAGAGCAAGAAAAGAATATAACAATATGTATGGGGCAAATACAAGGACGTGGGATGAAGTGCAAAAAGACATAAGCGCAGAGCTTGGGAAAGACACCAAACTGTATGGGGATAAATTAAACACAGCCGAGAGGTTTAATAATGAACTCAAATTAAAAACAAAAATAATAAATCAAAAGGCCGAAGACATAAAGCAAAGAGTAAGGGCAAACACAACTGGCAGGGCGCAAAGATTCAATGACAACATAACAGGTGCAAAAAGAAGGATGCACATAACACGAGGCATAACCGGTGCGTCACTATTGGGAGGAGGGGTGTTAGCAGCCCAAAAATGGGGAGACGGCAGTACAAATGAATAAGAGAGGATCATATCTGCTACCATTGGCGGGATTAGGTACCGGCATAACCGGAAGAGCAATAATGCAAAACCGTAATATAAGGAAAACTGACAAGGTAGAAGACGAGAGAGAAAACAGAATATGGAACTATGCCCCATTTATAGGGCTGGCAGCAGGACTGTTATCATCTCCTGACTATTGGAGATTGGCAAGAAAGATAATAACAAAAACAGCTATGTTAAAAGACGACGTTAAGCTACGACCGCACCAGGAAGAAGCTGTCGATTACATAGCAAAAAACCGGAGAGGAATACTGGCGCATGCAACGGGGCTTGGTAAGACCCTAACATCGATAGCGTCTTATGAAAGGTTAAAAGAGAAAGGCAAGGCCCAAAGAGCACTGGTTGTAGTCCCTGCATCATTACGGGATAACTATGTAGATAACATAAAGCGCTTTACGAATTCCACATACTCTATATATGGGCCAGTGAATGAGCGGGCTAGCAAGAACATAGAAGACAATAGCGACAGTGACTATAACATAATATCATATGACTTATATAGAAAAGATCCAGACGGCATAAGGGAGCGTATAGGAGCAGATACGCTTATCATAGACGAGGTTCACCGCACAAGGAATGAAGCGTCTGAGACGTATAAAGAGCTTAGCGAAAGCTCTCCGAAGTATAACAATGTAATAACGCTAACAGGATCTGTTGTAAATAACGAGCCAGCAGACATAACACCATTAATAGACGTAACATACGGGAAGGACAACAATCCAATCGGTAACAAGAAACTATTTGAAAAGCTATTTGTGCGCAAGATAGAAAAAACGCACGGCATATTCAATCCCAAAAGCGAGACGCACCAGAGCATAATAAATAAGCAGCAACTATCAAAAATATTGGCAGGGAAGGTACATTACCTAACACATGATGCCGTAAAGGGAGAGATGCCCGAAAAAGACGAAGAGATGGTGCGCGTTCCAATGAGCAAGGAGCAGGATAGATTATATAGATATACGCTTGATGAATTAGACCCAATAACACGGGTAAAAATAAGGTACAATATCCCAATTAGTCAAAGAGAGATGTCTGGTATTTTTGGGAAGCTGATAAGAGGCAGGCAAGTGATGACAGATCCCGCCATCCTTGCAGAAAACCTCAAGGGCAAAAATCCATATGAATATTCCAACAAAGTACGGAAGGTAGTGGATGACCTGGAGCAGCATTTATCAGAATCCCCAGGCAATAAGTCAGTGATATATGGCAACTTGATAACATCACAAGTTGACGCCGTCAGAAAGGCGCTGGATATGAAGGGTATACCCTATTCAACGTTCCTTGGCACCGGCAACGAGGGGAATACCGCAAAGGGAAGAAGCAAGTCGTTAAAAGAATATATGGATGGGAAAAAGCGTGTAATGCTTATATCATCTGCAGGCGGAGAAGGGCTAGATCTCAAGGGAACATCAATGATGCAGATGCTGGAGGGCCATTACAACCCGGAGAGGATACAACAGGCAGAGGCGAGGGTAAGGCGATTAGGCGACAAGAGAGAGACTCCAATAAAGATAAAGAAGTACGTGTCATATACGAAACCGAGGGGAATAGCCAAGGCGTTGTCATGGGTAGGGAAAAAGCCGCCGACATCAATAGACGAATATATATATAACGTCGCACGAAGGAAAGATGCGCTTAATCAAGATTTTAGAGACGTATTGGAAAAGAAATCTGCAATGACTGAAGAGACAAGAAGAGCAATGGCTCCACTGTGGGGGGCATACATAGGCAGCGAAGCTGGTGGCGCCATCGCAAACTTGTTAGAGAAAAGAGAAGACCAGCGGATAGAGACAGATATAAGGCAGAAGTTGCAAGATATGGGGAGGCCAGAATATGTAAAAAAGAAACACTTGGCCAACATCACAAGATTATCAAAAATAGATGAGAGGAAGGTAGAGGCGGCAGTTGCCGGGACTCTAATAGGGATAGGGCTTGGGCAAACAATAGGCAAGACAGTGACACAGACAATGCCAGGTAAGGCCGGGATATTACCCATAATAGCCATAACTGCCGGGTTAACATATGCTGCCAAGCATATACCAAGAAGACTATTGGGACAACGGATAAATAATAGCGATGACATAGAACGAGCGGTAGAACAGTATGACATAAATCTACATAAAAAGGTTGAGAGAAAGTTGAAGTCATCAGCAGATTATCTTGATGAGCATGAAAGAATAAAAAGATTAGGATTAGATGAGATAATGTTAGAGGCATAAATGAAGATACATAAATATATGAAAGCATACGTAGACCTGTTGGCAGGCAGGAACTACAAGAAACCGTGGTTGCAAAGAGATATAAACACATTGCGTGACATGATAAGCCAAGGGTGGAGGGGGACGACACCAGACGCATTAAAAGATTTGTTGAGAAGAGCAGAAAACAGGCTTATGGGGCAAAAAATAAAAAGCAACGTGGTGAGGGGAGCGACTGCTGTTGGCATTATTGGTGCTGGTTATGGTGGGTACAGAGCAGCGCACAATTATGGGAAAAGAACAGAAAAGATAGCTTGTTACATCTGTAAGACCGCAGGCGAAATAAATGAGCCTACGCCAGAAGAGCATGCATCCGCTCCGGAACAGAAACTAAGACCACGAGCCGAAGTTATAATCTATAACAAAGACGGGATATGGGGCATCAAGAAAGATGGGTATCTATTGCTGCCAGGGGGAGGCATCCCGGAAGGGGAAAAGCCACAAGAGGCAGCCGTAAGGGAAGCGCTTGAAGAAGCTGATAGGGTATGCTTTAATATAGAGGCGCGTGATACAGCTTCAGCGATATATGATCCGGATGTGTTTAAGTTTAGGGAATGGGATGGAGAGAAGACATATTTCTTTATGGCGGTGGATGGCGGTCCTGGAGAAATGCGCCACAAGGATAAGGAAGATTTTAAGGTTATACCATACGATGAGGCACTATCATATCTTAACGATTTATGCAATGATAAGAAACAGGAATGGGCGCTTAATAACAACAAAAGGCGCATACAGATTATAAAAGACGCAAGGCGAAACGCAAGGATAAAAGATGGCCTTACCCCGCGGAAGTATGCATCAATAAATATGGACAACGTATATGAGAAGATAGCATGGCTACAAGCTGGTAAAATAATACCTAAGAACAGGTTCTTTCAGCCACTGAGAAATGGCATGGCAAGAATGTATAAAACGATGAGGAAAACTCCGCTCGGATCCGACGCTGCCAGGTTATTGTATGATAATGTAGAGATACTACCCCATCAGGTGCTGACGGGGCCAATACCAATTTACTCATCAACGGCTGTAAGTGGCGCATATTCTCTTATAAGACCAAGCACCAGGGCTGCAAAGCTAAGAACACTGAAGCACATGGGTAAATTAACTGCAGATCAAGGCAAAAAAACTCTTGGTGCGATTGCAGATGGCTTTAGATATATGGGGAATGTGCCTAATTATGATAGGTTCATATAAGAGAAAAAAAAGATAACTTGACAAAAAGAAGATAATGGCATAACAAAAGAAATAACAACATATAGAAAGGGAGAACAAAATGGAACAGAATGTAAAGAGCGCACTCATAAAGAAAGCTGTAACGGCCGGATATGAGTTTGAGAAACAGGTAATAGAACATGGATATGAGAAGGCAGCAAGTATAGCCGGAGATACTATGAGGCGGTGGGGTGGACATGTTAATGATTTTATCGGCAACCCAAGAGCAGCATTTGATTCATTGAACATGAACAAGGGCACAATTGCAGACATGCTGAAAGAAGTGCGTAAAATGGCACCAGGGGAAGCTCGCAGATATGAGTTTGATGCAATAAAAGAAATGATAAATAAAACAAAGTCCGCTCGCAAGGGACTGGCCCTAACAGCAGGCGGCGTTGGCGCGGTGGGGCTTGGTGGCGCAGCATTGCTTGGCGGAAAAAAAGGAGAATAACATGAAAAACGTAATCGAAAAAATCGCAAACAAGGTAATGGAAACACAGGGGAGATTAGAAAAAGTAGCTGTAAGCCCAATTATAGGCGCTTTAAGAGCAGACGGACTATCTGCAGAAGAGGCAAGAGAACTAAGAAAATATTATGGATTAAGGGAAAAAGACGGATTAAGAGGAAGAGCATATATGAGAGGGTGGGGACATGAGTTAATGGGCGCCCTCGCCGGAGCGGGTATCGGGATACCGGCAAGCATAGCAACGGGGAGCAAGTATCCAGCAGCAATTCTCCCTACCGTGTTAGGCCTCGGGATGGGAACTTACAGTACCCAGAAATATTCTCCAGAAAATTACAAAAAGCTAAAAAGAGAAGGGAAGCTGGGAAATAATAGCACAGAAAAATAACGTTAACCACTACGAAAGGGAATAATAATGGCAATAGAAGATAGGTTGGACATCAATCACAAGGTTGACAAAGTAATAAGCGACGCTGGAATAGGGGCAGCAACGTCTATAGGTGGTCAACTAGCGGCGGTGGCGTTAGCATTACCGTTATTAGGGAAGGAAGGGATAACGGAGATGCTAACAGGAACGCAATATCTATCTCGTAACGTATCACCAGAAAACATAGAACGGATAAGACGGTTAGCAAAAGCTGGCAATGTTAACATGGATGATATAAACACCATAACTGCCAAAACCCCATTTTCTATCCCAAGGGCAATGCACAAGCTAAATAGGTACCCAAGTGAAATAACGCCAACAAAGCACACAATAGCCATAAACAATAATATCAGCGGAATGGCACATGAAATGGGGCATGTAAGCGGGAAAGCGGCAGATTGGAAAAACTACTGGAGATTATATGGCATCAGCAAGAAAATGGGAGTATATGGAACACTCCCGGCGTCCATTATGTCAGCCGTGCTAGCAAAGAAAAAAGATGAAAAGCGGGGGATAGCAGAGAATATCGCAACGTATGCCATCCCCATAGCATCAATCCCTATGATGGCAGAAGAGGCGAGAGCAACAATCAAGGGGTTAAACATGATAGGGAAAGCGTATGGAGCAAAAAAAGCACTCTATGCATCGCCAAGATTAGCGGCAGCATATGGAACGTATATGTTAACCGCAACAAGCCCTATAATTGCAAATCACATAGCAAGAAAGATAAATGCTATAAGAAGCAGCGCACATAATGGGGCTAACAATGCCATCACGCAGTAGAACGCAGCAAAGATATTTTGGAATGTTATACTCGAAGACGAAGAGCGGTGACATGTCTGGATTAAGCGACAGAGATAGGGAAACCATTAGAAGCATGGGGAGAGATAAGTTGAGAGAATACGCAGGAACAAAGCACAGTGGGCTACCAAGAAAGGTGGTAGAAAAAGTGGCAGAATACATTAAGAGTGCAAGCATAGGGACTCTGGCAACCGGCATAAAATCATTTGCGCCAAAAATAATGGCAGGCATAAAACCGGCAATAGGCAAGGCAATAGGATTTGCCAAGAGCCCAATGATGGGAAAGACCCTTAGAGTTGGCGGTGCGGTAACGGTCGTAAATAGATCACTTAACTCACCAAAGTTAAATCCAAGGATATTTACTCCGCCTTCAATGTCGCAGGTATCAAGGGGTGCAGGCATAAAGACCCCGAACATATCTAACATGAGCCAATTTAACATAAAGACCCCGAACATATCTAACATGAGCCAATTTAATCCGAAGGTATAGACGTGGGACAAAAACAGCCAATAAGCGAAAACAAAGAGCGCCTTAATAGAAATCTCGTTTCTGCGGGAGGACTATTGGGAGGAGGAGTAATAGGTGCTGCCGGTGGCATGGCTGCAGGCATGGGCGCAGAAAAGCTCATGGGAGACAGGATAAACATTGGCATGAATGTCGCAAGGCGGATAAGTAGGATTGTTGGTACTGATATATCAGGAGGATATGCTAAAGAATATGCAAAAAGATTTGGAGAAATGCCGAAGACGCTGCCACCGTCATATTATCTGCCACTGGCAGGATTAGGGATTGGGGCGCTAACAGGTCCATTTATAGCAGATTATTATCGTGAAAAGTCAAAAGAAAGAGATGCGGGGAACGTAGAGATAACGCCAAAGAAATACATGAAGGGGCATGTGATACCGATGGCGGGAGGCGTGGCAGCAGGTGTCGTGGCATTGGCGTTGGGGCATAAATTGTTCGCACCAATAAAAAAGACATTGACAAAAAACAAATTGTTTGCTAAGAAATTATGGGGAAACAGAACAGTGGCAGATGCTATGGAAATTGGTGCGCTAGTGCCAGCATCCATAAAGATAGAAACCGTAGTAGAAAGAGCTATCAAAAACAAATATGATAGCAAAATTAATAAAGAAGCCAAAAGAAAGGCAATCCAAAGGAGAAAAACAATGGACATCAACGTAAAAATCGCACAGTGCATCATAAATGGTGCAATCGCCCAGGGGTACAACGAAGAGGTTGATCGCCTGGAAAAAGAAGCTAGTGCTGCCGGACGGTATGCCAGAGAAGGAGTGCAGTGGGCAGGAAGACAGGCATCGCGGGGAGCACAGTGGGCAGGGCGCCAGTCCAGAAATCTGGCAGGATCTGGCGTCGGCAGATTCGCCAAGAACGTAGGGCAGGGAGTGAAGCAGGTATACGCGCGCCCGAAGGAAACCTTTAAGGCATTTGGCAGGGGTGGAGATAGCGCTGTACGCAACAAAGCGTATTATGGATTAGGAGCAACCGGTGCCGTTGGCGCAGGTGGCGGAGCGCTGGCGTTTCTCCGCAAAAGAGAGACTGGCCAGGGATAACACTTAATGGCACCGACAGGTGCCTTGCTTTATGTATTTACAATATATTACTGAGAGGATAAAATGATAAAGAGAAAAGACCGCATAGTGCCCTTCGGCGACGTTAAGATAGAGAAGAAAGCATATGATCTGAGCAATATAAGGAAAGAGGATATCCGTAAGGAAATAAAGAATTACTTGATAACCATATTTCCTTTCTTGTCTCAGGGGCTAGAATATGTTAACTTTAAGGTGCCCCCCACGGAATCTGGAGATGCGGTAGGGTATATCAAATACAATGATGGCACGAAAGAATTTGTAATACCGCTTATCATAGAAGAGAACAATCTTAAGGAGCCAAACATAGCAATCTATAATAATAAGGCGATACCTATCGATAAAGAGTATATGGAGTATATGTTGGACTCTCACAGCCCGGAAGCAATGGTGAACGACAACGAGTTGCCCGGGAACATGCAATATATCACGCAATCTGGATTATTTCAGCCGGAAGACGGGGGACAGTATAAGCGCGCCTCAAGGATATATGGCATATCTGTAGAGGAGGATATAAACAATCCTTACCACTATATTGGGGCTCTACTAAAAAAGGCAGAGCATGGACAAATCTATACCGAAGATGGTGTTATGCTAACGGCATCTGAGATGTTGATGGCAGTCAAGGAAGCAGAAGATAATAGAACCAACGCGGGGATGTCATTTATTGGCCAGGACAAAGAGGTGGTAGATCTTCCCCAGGTGCAGAAGATAACAGAAAGTGGGAAATATCAATCTGTGATGATCGGAAGAAGGGTAATGGATGGTGCTGTATATACAGATCTTTTGAACCTGTCTGGTGGAAGAATAAAGAAGTCGCTGTTTATACAACTTTTGAACGCAAAGCAAAGCCCATCATTGGAAGTACAAAGAGTTGGCGGGAGTCGTAACATAGAGGATAACTCATGGTGGGGGTATGGCGATGCGCATGGAAGTGGATATTATGGAGATGTTGAGCGATGGGATATTAGTGACAGGATGAAGCCGTTAACAGACATAGAAAGAGAAAGCGTGGCATTCGTTCAGAAAAAAGCAGAGAAGAAAGAAGACGGAAAGGAAGAGATGGATTACGACCTTACAGTCCCCTGCTATATCGAAACGATAGAAAATATCATGCGTGGAGAAGATGGCGGAGAGCGCGTAATGATAATACATGCAAGATCATACGAAGACAATGCAATGTACCGGCTTATTGTCACCAACAAGATAAACGAAGGGCGGATAGTAAAGCAGGAAAAGCTTAAAAACACGGTATTCGGGTACTTGGAAGATCCTGCCAGCAAGGTCCTGCTGATCCCGGAGACATGGCAAGCTCTTGTATTGCCAAGCGTCAAAAAGCCGTTGGATGGCCTGGAGGAAGGCGCCGACAAGATAGCGCAGCAGATAAGCGATAGATATCCTAATCGAATGAACATAATAAATCGCGGGAACGGGATATATAATATAACAGTATCTGACAAAGAAAATGTTATAAAGCATGGAGATATGAGCAAGAACGCCGCTCTATTGGTAGCGAACTACTATACTGGGCAAGAAAGCGCTGATATAAGCGAGTATGTCTGTGACCACAACTATGCTTTCAGCGGCACAATAAAAACAGCATCTCCGACGTGCATGAAGTACCCAAGAATATTTAAGTACCGTGGTCATTATAACGAAATGGCGAAAGAGTTAAACAATGACCCATTTATGAAATCAGCAGGAATAGAAGAATCAATCGACAAGATGGTGGGTGTAGATACAGCAATAGATGACGAAAAAATAGAGACAACCAATGTGCTTCAGTTGTTAGACGACGTGATATCAAGGATTAGCGAACTTCTGATGATGGCCAGGCTAGGTAAGAGTCAAATATCAGAATCAATATTGAACCGGGCGCTATATGCTAATGTCAAGATGTCAAATGAGATAAGGGGGCTGTCGTCATCTTATGCGTCATAAAAAACCAGCGATACCACATAAGAAGTTCATCCAACTGTTGATGTTGGCCGGTGTCCCGATAGATAATGACAACGGGAGAATACCAAGCATAACTGATATATTAAGAGAGTTGCACATAAACATACATCCCAGGGCGGTGTACGATAGCATTCTGCAGTGCCTGAAAAAGAGCGGAAGCGCTTATACCGAGATGATAAATGCCAATACCGAAATATATAAGCGGAACAACAACAAGGAAGAGCATGAGATAATGTTCCCCCTGCATATCCGCAAAGAAGCAATATCATCAATGCAGAACGATATGATAACAGAAGATCTGATGAAAGTATTCACCGGGTACGAAGATCCAATTAATGATATAACGCATAAGCTGTTAAGGGTGTTGCATTGCAAGGAGGACCGGCAGGCAATAGAACTGCTGGTGTTGCTGGAACAGCCGATAAGCGATATTGTCAGGATAGTAAATACAATGCCGAAGACAAAAAGCCGGTATAACGAGAATAATATAAGGTCTTATGTTCAGTATTTTTGGAATTACACTCCCAACAATAAAGTAGCAAGTGGCAATGACTTCTTTTCAATGCTTTACTATATAAACCTGGATGTCAGCAACAGGTATTATCATCCACACAGATTGCATTCTACATCACAGCCAGATGAAGTGATAGCATGGCTTGGAGTGGTGGACGAGCCGACAAGAAGGCATATAAACAACAAGATCTTTGGGATGGCATCATCAGAGCTAATAAAAAAGATGAGAGAGGGCAAGGCCATACCGGACTACACTATAAAGATATATACAAGCACAAACAGGATACTGTCAGAGGAGAACATCCGAAACGATGGTGACGAGTTGCGCAAAAAGGTAGATAACCTGTTTGCCAACATAGCATTCCTGCAGAAAGAAAAATTGAGTATAGACGACATAAAGAGGAAGGAAGCAGAAGAGCCGGAGCCGGAACAGGACGAGCCCGCCGAATGTAGCCGTAAATGGGGGCAATAATGCACGCCATGCAGCGGACAGACGTATATGAGTCTATATTCAATTATCATGGGGAGCCGTTATCATATAGGGATTATCCATTTTGGCGTGACATAATAAATTCACCACGCTTAAGCACATCCGTAGATCAGTTGTACCGGACGCAGGCATGGAAGTGCTCGCGGCAGGTTGGCAAGTCAGTCAACATAGGCGTTCTTGGCGTAGGCATGAGCCTGGAATACCATCATATAAACATAGTAATAACACAACCAACAGATACGCAAATCAGCAGATTCTCGGTAGAGAACATCAAGCCATTGGAGCAGGCCAGCATAATCGTGGAAGAGATATATATAGACAATTCCACGACACAACGTCAGGTAAAGAACAAGTCATATACTACGGGATCTCGAATAATACTGGGCAACATATACTCGTCTGTGCTGTCTGCCAGGGGAACTCCTGGGGGGATAACATTCATCGACGAATATCAGGATACGCCGCCAAACAATGCGGCTATTGTGGTAAATGGTATGCGCCGATCACCTGTAAGAATAACCATATACTCCGGAACCGCATTAGAGAAAGAGAATGACCTGCAGTTAAAGTTTGACGATTCTACCGGGGGAGAGTGGACGATAAAATGTTCAGGATGCGGACATTACAACATAGACCTTGGGTTCCCTAACGTAGGGAAGAAGGGACTTATATGCTCACGGTGCGGGAAGCGCATTAATTCCAGGTATGGGTTTTGGGTAGAGGCGCGCCCTGGCATGCCGATAGAAGGGTTTCATATAAATGAACTATGTGTTCCCAGCGATGCCCCCGGAGCCACGCAGTGGAGTAAACTATTGCATGAGCTATCGGGAGGCAGCGGGTATACGGAGCGCACTATACATAACGAAATATTAGGCAATTCATACTCTGATAGCGGGAACCCAATAACAAGAGCAGACATAATAGGGTGGTGTGATCCTAATAGGGAGCTTATAAGAAGAATCACTGATGCGAAGGGGTATGATAGGGATTACATGTTTGCCGGGCTTGACTGGGCAATGGAGACATCAGAGAGGGAGAAAAAGAAGATAATAAGCTATACAATGCTTACAATAGCCAAATACGATTTTAGCCGCAATAAGCTTATTATATTGTTTACAAGAAAATACATGGAGCGCTTGTATGATAATCCAGAAAAGGTAATAAAGGATATAATAACATGGCTAAATGCTTTTAACGTAAGAATAGTTGGCATGGATTACGGAGTGGGCCATAAAGAGAATCAGAGGATAGCAGCGGCGATAGGTGTGCAGCGATGCATGGAAATAGAGTATGTGGGGGATCTTGTATATGGGACAACATACCATACAGCAGCCAATAAGTTTTGTGTAGACAAGGGAGACGCATACGACGAAACAATAGAGGACTTTAAGCATGGGCTCTTTTCTTTTCCTAAATTTGAGGGTAACATGTCAGAGGTAGAAAAGGATCTTACCTGTATATACAAGTTCCACGAGAAGGACAAGAGGCGGGCAAGGTATGGCAAGACGCAGGCAGATGACTTTTTCCAAAACCTTGTATATATGAGGCATGCTATGCTGTATGCTTTTGGCAAACTACCATATAAGGTAACAGAATAAATATGTTGACAATATGTAAAAACGTATGTAAGCAGAATGCATAAGGAATAACGATGAATAAACAAGACATGAACAGACGGAATGCTGACTTATCCATGATAGCCAAAGAGTCGCCAGCCATGGATATGACGCGCATGCTTATCGGGTATACTCCAAGAACTGTGTTTAAGGGGGAATACCGTAAGTCACTTGGCTTAAGCAATGAAAAATTAAAGCAGAAGCTGCGCGATCTGTCTACTCATAATAATCCGACCAAGGTAATTCCATATATGTATGATGCGCATAGGCGCGGAATGCAGATCCCATCAGAGATCGCTCAGAGGTATAATGTCCCGGATGAAAGATACGTCAGGGATCTTAACGTAATCTCAGGCGTGCCATCGGAAAAGATGGTCGGTGCGACGATGGGAGCGGCGGGAGCATTAACTGGAACAGCGGCGCTAGATTATGCGCATGAAACATTAACGCGCAAAACACCTCTTGGTAATATTGGACAAGAAGCAGCAGAAGGTGCTGCCGACAAGATAAAAACAAGAATCATGGGCGCCAGATTCAAGAAATACTATGACCGCGCACTGACAAGACCGATATCAGAACTGTATAGTGGTGGAGATAAGAAAAAGGCGACATTGCTACAGCGGATATTGGGGGGAATACATGGAGCGCCTATGTCGGCACTGGCAGCTATCCCATTAACGTCAAGAGGATTGACAGGCAGGATGAAGGGAAAGGATAAGGACAGCGCCAGGTACAAGACATTTGATTGGGTGGAGAGACACCCCAAGACAATGGTTGCCAGCGGGTTTGCGCCGATGATGGCAGAGAGAGCGTATAGCGGGGCAACTGATCTCAGGGCAATACTGAAGGCAATAAAGAAACAGGGGATAAAGGGCGCACGGAAGCGAAGCGCCATTATGGGCAGCGTGGGGCGCGGGGCAGCGCGTATGGGAATGGTAGGAGCGATGGCGGCGGTTCCGATGGCATACATAAGCATGTTCAGGCCAATGTCAGATGCTCGCAAGGAAGAAAAAGAACTGATAAACAAAAGCATAATAAAAAAACTATAACAGAGGAAAAAATGAGTCAATACTCCATTGAAGACAAACTGGATAAGATCGCGGCAGAGGTCACTGCGCACTTCTTGTCGGAGGGCAAGGGCGGGAAGACGCTGAACGACCTTGTAAAGAAAGCTGCTGATGATAACATGTTGAATGAATATGAAGTGGAAACACTTACAGGGAAGGTCAACCACGCCGTTTATAAGCCGTTATTTAACCAGGATAAGCTAGCCATGTTTGATATTGCTAAGTTTGAAACGATATTGAAGATGGACAGAAACATGAATATCACGGAATACAAGGTGGCTTACACGGACGGGAAAGACATGCAGAAAGCTGCGCAAGCAGAGGACGACGATGATCCTGCCTATATCACCGCAGAAAACATAGGTCGGGCAAAGATTAATCCAGTGCAGGCGGCGTTGCTCATGGAGAATGGCGAAGATAACATGCGAGAGTTATATGATGCAAAAAATGAGCGCGAGAAAGAGATCTCGACAATACGCAATCGCGTGATAGCATTGTTAAAGAATGGCGAGACGCTCGACAATATATATGCGGTTATACGTGATACATGGGGCGACGGAAACAAGGAAGAGGCAAAAGCATTCTTTGACAATCTTGTAGAAAACCTCAAAGTAGATGGATATGTAAAAAGCGATGAATATGGCGATAGCGCCGTAGCCGAAGACGTAGACGACGGCGAGCCATTAAAGCAGGCGTCGATGAATCTGCTAGAGCAATCCGAGCGTCTTATCAAAAGAGAAATAATCCATGATGTCATTGTTACCAAGCTAGCGAGCGAAGGATATGGCATGATGGCAGAAAAGCTTGATGGCAAGATCCCTGACAACTACTACGGAGCATCATGTGCTGTATATAAGTATGCGGCATTCTGGGACTCCATAGCAAGTGGGATGAGATATGTAGGAGACCAGTTCAGACCAGCGCAGGGGTCAGCGCCATGCATGCCAAAGAAGGGCCCGACTCACATACCTGCTGTTCGCTCCATGGCAGCAATGGCAACTGCTGCGCTTGTGCTTGGCGCCGCGGTGAAGGGTATGGATTTGACAACCAAGGGGATAGACGCAATCCGCAAGAACATGTGGAGAGAAAAACTTAAAAAGCGCTATCCTGAGTTGAACAGCATCCCGGAACAGATGTACAATGACATATATGACAGCATTGTCGGGCTGGAACCGACCATATTAAAGGCGCCGTATGCTCTTAAGGAAATGATAATGGCGCACAATCAATATGGCACAATAGACGCAAATACCACATTGAAGTTACTGGAATCTGGTAGAAAGTCACACCCTAATATGCCGTTGATTGCAAAGTCAATGATGGCAGGAATAGCTGGACCGCAAATAACTGTAACAGATTAATGAGGTGATCCTTGTCTAGTAATAAAAAAACAGTAGACATGTCTATCGCAAAGATATTTAACTTCGATCCGGAAAGCCTGTTTATCCCGGATAGAGCCAGTGTATATTATCGAATTGCAGAATATTTCTTTACATATACAATAGCAGGCGAAGCAATCATAAAGAAAGCTGAATTTATTGTGTCAGGCATACAGGTCGACAGCGAGTCGCCGCAGGGGGAAGAGCTTGGCAGGAAGATAATACGTAAGTTACAGCTAAAGCAAAAGTTGAAGAAGGCCGCAATATACTATTTCTTGTATGGATTGGCTGCTTTCTATCCGATGCCAAAGATAAAAAAGATCATAATATGTAAATCATGTGGGAAGGCGTATACGCTTGATAAACTTACAGATAATTATAAGCCCTTGTATCGGTATGACAAGAGAGGATATTGGTTCAAATGCAACAACAAGGAATGCAAAAACAATAATGCAGACCGGCTGTTTGACTTAAGGGAAGAAGAGGTAGAGGATATCAGCGAGTTTACCCTGGCGGTATGGAACCCAAATAATTTATCATGTGTATATAACTCTGTTATTGACGACAAGATGTGGATGTATAAGCCTGATAATTTAATGAGAATACAGCTAGGAGAGCGCGACCACTATACAATATGCAGCACCCCGGAAAAGTATCTCAAGGCAATAATGAATGATCATCGTGTAACCATTAACGACGAAAGGTTATACGTTATGGAGTATCCTACTCTTGACATAAAGGGAATACCTATCCCGCCAATGGTCGCTGCATTCCAGGATTTGTATCAGCGCCAATTGTACCAGAAGGCTAACAGGGAAATTGCAGAGGACATACTAGTCCCATTGCGAATGTTATTCCCGATATTCAAAGCCGAGGGCGGTAATCGTCCATTGACGCAGACCGTGGTAATGAATGACTTTACAAGAGAAGTGCGTCGTGAAATAAACACCTGGCTAAACAATAAGAAGCACGTGCCAATAATGCCTGTAGAGTTAGGTGCGAAGAACATATGGGGAGAAGGTCGCCTGCTTGTAATGCATGATCATCTTCGCGCTAACCAACAAGATGTATTAGCGACAATGGGAACACCTCTGGAATTTATCTATGGAGGTGCAACCTGGTCGAGACAAAACGTATCAGCCATAACCCTGGAGAACGTGCTAAAAGCATTCTCCTCACAGATGACAGATCCAATAAAGTATATCGAAGAGCGCGCAAACAAGAGATTAGGTAAGGACGAGAAGATTAGAATAAGCGTGCGTGTACCCAGGTTAGTAGACGGGATGATGGATTTTAGCGCCATGCAATACCTTGACCAGAAGGGCGCCATGTCAGAGCGCACCATGGCAAAGTACATAGACATAAATATAGAAGAAGAGCGCAAGCTTATAGAACGAGAAAGCGCACAAGTAAGAGAAAGACAAATAGAAGCGGCGGCGACAGCAGCGCAGGCTCAAATAGGCGCAGAGCGCATAGTAAGCAAGTTTGAAAGCGAGAAGAGGTCAATTCAGCGCCGGGAGATGATAAAGGACAGCTTGGCTGGACGTGCAATAGAAAAGGATCAGCAGATGTTCCAAATCTATATGCAGGAGTATGCTTATGAAAAGCAGAAAGAGGCGCAGCGTTCTGCCATGAAAGACCAGATAACGGCGCAGAAGAAAATGTTGCCAATCCAGATAGAGCAGATGAAAGCGCAGATGGCGCTGACAGATGACGCTCAGCAGCGCATGGCGAAGCTACAGCAGAAGATGCAGAAGAAATCTATTAAGGATCAAATGATAGCGCAGTATAAGGCGCAGCGCGAGATAATGAAGAGGCAGGAAGCTGATGCTCAGAAAGACATGATAAAGCAGGTAATGGAGTCAATGAGCGACGAAGAGCGCCAGGCGTTTGCGGTAATGTCGCCGGAGCAGCAGCAGATGATGATGCAGTCTGTAATGCAGAGACAGCAGATGCAGGAGATGGTTGAAAAGTTGCCGGATGAAGTAAAAGAGGAAATGTCTCAGTTGCCGGAAGCTGATCGCATGAAAATGATGAGCGAATATATGGGACATATACAGGAACAGGAAAGCATGGAACAGGCAGCGCAGGAAGACCCCAATATAATGAAAACAATGATGAAGAAGAAAGTTGAAGATAGTGCAAAGTCCGAAGACATAGAGCGCATGGCAGTACAGTATAATAAGTTGGACCCTGAGATGCGTATATCATATGGAACAGAAATAATGCAGGAAGACGCCGCGGAATATGCAAAAGTAAAAGAAATGGCAGATGCTATGGCAACCACAGAATATGTAACATCATTGATGAATGGCGACACCAAAAACAATGATACAATATGGAATGACATAATGAATAGCAGGCCTGAAGTATTAGATGATGTAATGGAGCAATACAATGCACAAATAGCATATATGCAGCAAGCAAGCGCATATGCTCATAAGTTGTATATGACGAGGGGAACGCATGAATATGATGGCATAATACAGGAAATCAAGCAAGGAGCTCCATACGATTTCAAAAATATGATATTGTCGGAATACAAGAAAATAATACTGGAACATGAAAGTGCAAGCGGGAGACCAGACAGATTAGAAGAGATGAAGGTTAAAGAGATAGCGTCAAAGTTGATGTTAATGTCACCGGAAGAGCAACAGCACACTCTGCAAGTAATAGCTTCCGAAGACAAGGACATCTATAATAAAGTAAGAATGACAATGGAAATGCAAGAACCAATGAATACATAAAGAGGATAACATGGCTTTCAAGGAATCAAAATACGGACCATCAGACAGAAACAATAGTATAACTATGGCAAGAAATAGCATGGGGGAATATGGCAAGGAAGTAATAAACGGGGATCCGCCAACAAACACGACATCAGAAGACACCATATTCAGGCAATTGATGATAATAGAAGATGTAGAATTGACAGATATCACTGATGCAGAATGTGCAGGAGACGGAATAGAACTGCTAATAGGAGTTGCAATACCTGCTGGGATGATAATATATGGCAAGTTTAGCAACATAACAATAAGCTCGGGCGTAATGATATGTTATAAGGAGAAGCCGTGACAAGGACCCTTTGTCTGCGCGTATATGAGAATGGCAGTTATGACGCTCCTCTCGAAGACGAGTCCACGAACGCTGTGCAAATAATATATGCGGTATTAGTGAACGGTATCGCCCAGAAGGGTGCTGCCGTGCCGTGCCCTGGCTTCGCTCATATAAGCGATGGGGTGTGGAGCGTTGACATCGATAGCGCTGCTCTTGACATAAACAGGACGGATTACTATTATGTGCAATACCGCATAAAAGACGAAGAGAGCGGGATATGGGGAGAGTGGACGGACATCGCAGGATATGACCCATTCTTCTTTAACACAAAGGTATTGGAAGGGTTCATCCCATCAAATCCCGACATAAGCACATTAACCCCGGCGCCGCTGACATGCGTATATGATGCTTCTGCCATAAAGATATCATTCCCATTAACATATGTAACTGGATTACCAATAAACCAAAGCCATGACAAAGAGTTAGAGTATGCCTTTGCCGCCGACGAGACCGACCCTACTGATCCTGACTATATAGCACGCGCCAGGACAGGAGAGGTCGTAATAGGTCGCGTAGATACAGAGACAGAAAAAGATAAGTATGTCCATTACAGAATGAGAGTAGTAGATGGCATAGGCGGATCAGCGTCGGCATATACCGCATGGGCGCACACGAAGTTGCTTACAGAATCCGTACAGGAGCTTATAGACGCAGAGATCCCGTTAATAGGAGCAATGGCTCCTGTCGCAATAAGAGAGGTAACCGTATATGCCCCTAATGACAACGTTGCAATCGACGCGCCAATACCAACACGTGGGCTAATAACCGAGATCGCAATACAGTTTGCAGGTACAAAGCCGGAGATTGATAGCGCCACACAAGAGTTAACTGGATTTACCGGGATGTATGTTACAACGTCAAACTCTAGCACAAACATACCTAAACCAAATTTTGAAGACACAACCATAAAGGTATATGCCGCATATCGGTATAAAGGCCTAGACGCATCTGGTGATTGGATAGGAGCCGACAAGGACACCTTCTGCGAATTGGAAATAAGCAGGGTAGATAGCATTAGCTTAATGAGCAAGTCCGTGCTGGAGGCCATAACCGACTATGTAGCGGGAAAGATAGAGACCTCTGGCGGAGAAACGCTGGCAAGGAAGACATGACGGATAGATCTTCTTGCGTATACTATGTTAATAACCGGTTTTGCGATGGGCGTAAATGCCGGTATAAGGGAGTGCGCATACTAAACTATGCAGAGCTTATAGATGATGAAGGGTGGAAACTAAGCATAAGCGTCGGCGATAACACGTATGATTGTAACTCGGATGTAATAAAAGGAAGCACTGGGAACATAGAGGCAGCATGGAAAATACATGACTATCTATACAGTGAGGTAGAAGAATATATGACGCATAACGTAGACATTGTGGTAGTCCCGGATATGGGTGGGATAGTCGACGGAGTCATAGTATACTTCAGGAGCAGATTGAAAGTAGTACTAGACGGATATACAGAAGCGCATATAAATTACCTCATGGACGGTGAAGGGGTAGCTGACATTTATCACCTGTGTCGCAATATATCATATAACTATGGAGCATGCAAGGAAACGGGAAAGTTCCCAAAGCGCAGCAATGTCTACTGCGAAAAGAAAGAAGAAGAAGGCAAAACAATATGGTCGAATAGCGGATTCCCCATACTTATGAACAACTGTAAGCTGTGCGAATATTGTATAACGTTCTGCCCAAGAAAGGCGATCAGGAATAAAATAGACCATAGCAGCAAAACAATAACACAGTTGGGGACGGGAGATCTTACCCCCGGTGACTTCAAAGAGCAGTATTATCGTTGCGCACAAGCAAAAGATGGGTCGGAAATATATGAATAGGATAATAGCATGAGAATGGGAATGACGATGCGCGGAAGTTGCGCAGTAAATAATCCGCTAAAATCGCTAATCCGAAAGTTTTGGAGAATATACTATTCGGCAGCACCAGATGTAACTTTGCTAGATGAAATAGATGAGGCACTGTTGCTTGCGTTATTAAATGCGGTATATCCACAATATATTACATTGATGTACATCAATGTAATATATTGTGGATATACCGCATTTAATAACGCAAGCAACAGTGCCTCATCT
>Ga0116204_1000265_pt1 | contig 28609 bp, 18 predicted proteins | sample LakKivwa52mmetaG_FD_94481 | JGI IMG/M metagenome (GOLD analysis project Ga0116204, IMG submission 94481) | Anoxic lake water microbial communities from Lake Kivu, Rwanda to study Microbial Dark Matter (Phase II) - Lake Kivu water 52m metaG | ecosystem: Environmental > Aquatic > Freshwater > Lake... | reverse complement strand
TCTGATGGAAAATACGCAATGCAGATACTTCCGTATGTGGAGCATTTGTTCATTGGCTGTGAGATTGTGGAATCTGTAGTGTATCCAGAGGTAGAAGATGACTAACACAGCCAAGCACCTGATAATTTCACTGGAGAGTAAATGATCTACACACCAAAGCATTTCCAATGGTATGAGTTCATGCCTAAGCCACGCAACAAAGCAGAAGAGCTTGAGTTTATCAGGTATTGGACTGTCATCATGGATAGCCGTTTACTTATGCACGCTGATGAGGTAAGAGAGTTCTACGGTAAACCAGTAACCGTAAACAACTGGCATAGTGGTGGACAGTTCCAGTTCAGAGGGTGGAGACCGCCCTATGATACTACTGGAGCTAAATACTCACAGCATCGCTTTGGTAGAGCTATGGACTTCGATGTTAAGGGTATATCCGTAGCTCAAGTAATTACAGACGCAAGAGCGGGCAAGTTTAGCCTGTTAAAAGCCATTGAGACAGGTATCACGTGGAATCACCACGATGTTAGGAACAACATAGGGAAGCTGTTAGAGTTCCCAATAAAACGATAGAGGTATAATGGGACAGATAGTAAAACTAGACCCAAAGGAAGCTGGTAAGATATGGTATAAGCTCTCTACTTATGAGAACAACATGTATGCTACGTGGAGAGCAGAGTGCTTAGAGAATAGAGCTTTCTACTTTGGTAATCAAGCGACTAGTGCTGATATTGAAACCATAAGAGAACGTGGACAGCACTACATAGTCATTAACAAGATACGTAAGGCAATACGTAAGATGACAGGTATGCTGTCAGCTAATGTTCCTAAGTACAAGCTTGTTGCTGTTGGTAAAGACGATTCCCTAAAAGCAGCTCTAGGATCACGACTACTTGACTGGGTATGGAGCAATAGTGGTGGAGTAACAACCTTTAGGCGCACCATTAAGGACGCTACAATAGACAATATCAAGTATGCTCACGTCATATACTCAAGTAAGACACAACAAGTCAAGAGCCTTGTCTTGTCTTTTGATGATGTTCTTGTTGATCCTAGCTCTAAAGACCCTATGTTCTGTGATGCAGAGATGATCTGCATTAGGCGTTATGTGCCTATTGAGTACGTTAAGTCTGTGTATGGAGTAGCTGATGTTGTATATGAAGTACCAAGCTCTTTCTATGAGTTTGCAAGTACTGATGCTATAGCTCAGCAGAATGCCAATGCTTTCATCCAGAAGGTGTATAGTGCAGACAAGCTTTATGTTAACCTCTACGAGTGTTATAGGAAGACCTATGTCCGTGATGAGCAAAGCTCAGAGGTAAGTGTCCGCATCATTAAGGACACTGTAATAGGCTTTAGACACGCCTTTAGGGAAGAGCTACCATCACAGATAACAGAGTATCCTGTTATCCCTCTGTATGTAGAGGACACAGAGAACCCATACAAGAGAGGTGAGATACACTTCCTTAAGGACTTACAGAGATTCATCAACAAAAGCTATGGTGTTGTTCTACTCAATGCACAGCTAATGTCCAACCCCAAGGTCTTTGTTAGGGAGACAGACATTCCAGCAGCAGACCTAATAGAGTTTGAAGATAACTATGCTGCTCCTGGCTCTGTATCTGTTCTTAGTGGTAATGCAGAAGCACCAATAATAGTCCAAGGACAGCCCTTGAATCAAGCTTTCTTTACTCTCTATCAAGATGCTAAGCTTGAGCTAGAGTTAGCTACAGTACCACAACAAGACATCCCTACGATGTCTAATACAAGTCAATTACTAGACTCAAGAGACATGATCCTTGATAGCCTTAGAGACTTTAGTTCTATTATAGACTTGTTCTGTAACCAAGTTGGTAAGGTTAGCTTGCAGTTTTGTTCAGCCTATATGTCACCTGATAGTTTAGTAAGACTACTTGACAACACACAGGCTACTGCTAGGATGTCTTCATACAGGGAGCAAGGCTTAGACATCAATGACGAGAGGAGTGTTTCAGCCTATATACAAAAGCTTGAATCTGAGAACGTCCCTGCTGATGTAATAGAGCATAACCTATCTCAAGCTAGGCTTGACAGTGACTTTGTTCAGGCTTTAGAGTACTTTACTTCTATGCCAAGCTTTAGTGATATGGACGTAGTTGTCATCCCTGGAAGCTACACACCAACATACGAGCTTGCAATGATGAGGCTTATGATAGAGCTTGTACAGACTGGTGCCGTTGATCCTTCTGTTGTGTTGCGCTATATCCCTGCTGAGAATAGGGATGAACTAGTGGAAAGGTTTGATACTCTCAATAGACTCAAGGGTCAAGTCGAGTACCTAGAGAAAGAGAATGAAGACCTGCAATCTGCTCTCAAGCAGATGGAAGGTGAGGTTGTTAACCAGAGAGTTAATGTTGAAACTGTTAGAGCTACATCCAAGCTTGAAAAGCTTAAGGCTGAAGAGAAGGTTAAAGCTCTTATGAGGAAGTATGAACATAGACTTACTACACGTGAGCAACAGCAGAAGTTTAGGGAAGAGCTAACAAAGATGCTCTTAGAGATGCAACTTGACAAGCTTGAAGAAAGAGAGCGGTTGGTTGCCAATAAAGAACAGAACACTATTATAGAACTATAAGACGATTACATAGGAGAATGAAATGGAACAGTTACAGACAGTACCGTTTACACCTGGGGCACCGATAGTAGTCCCCACCAAAGCCTTTACAAGAGATGTTCAAGAAAGTATCATAGATAACTACTTTAACAGCACAGGCAGTGTCTATGCCAACACTGTTGACGCATTAAACGCACAGCGAGATAAGGTACTACAAGAGCAGCAAGCTTCTTTACAGATGAAGCCTGAGCAGTACGAAGCTCTTAAGAACCTACAGGCTATGATTGATAGCGACCCAAATCTACTTACAGACATCGCTAACCTTAGACTTGCTAAACAGAATCAAGTGCCACAAGCACAGCCACAAGCACCAAGCTTGAATACTGGTGTACCTAATACAGAAGGGAAGAGTGAAACCTTCGATATCATGAGCCTATTCTCGAATGATAGTAGCCCTGCTACTAACCAACAACAACAGCATGACCAACAACAGCCTGCACCGCAAGAACAGGCTCCAGTTCAAAACCAACAGCCCAACACAGATGCAGCTCTGTATGCAGAGTGCATCAAGTCTGGACTAGACTACAATGCAGTATCAACCTTTACTAAGTCCATTATTAGTGACCCATCTGCCCTAGTAGAGCTATACAGTGCCTACAAGCAGGTAGAGTCCCAACAGAATGCGCCTACGCAACCTGTAGTGCAACAACGGCAGCAGCAGGTACAACAACAGCAAGTACAAATAGAAAGTGCGCCAGTGAACCTCTCAGAGCTTCCTACGCCATCTTATGTTAGTGTGCTTGCTCCTGCTGCCATTGGTCAACAACAACAAAACTCCTTTTGGAGATAACAAGATAAATTAAGAGGAACATAAAATGTCTGATACCACTGCAACAAGCAGAACTAACTACGTTGGCAAAACTGCCGCTGAGTTAGGTCTTACACAGAACCTAGAGTCAAGTGGTGCGTTTTCTAATACCGTTATTGGTATTGGTGACAAGTACCAAATTGATATCTATGGTAACATGATGACTCACAAAGTAGAGGATACCCCTCTGCTTACTATCCTTTCTAACCTTGGAACAATCTCTGCTGCACCTCCTTACATCGTCTGGAATGACGAGTATCAAGGAAACATGTGGTGGGATATCGCAATCGATAACCTTCGTCTTAGAGACAATAAGAGTGGTGGAGCTGCTGCTACAGCATTGCCAATGTCTGGCACTAATTCAACGTATGACTCTAGGTTAATGCCTACTGCTATCAACACTACTGCCTATGTTGGTGGCAAGCTCCCTGTAATGTCTGTAAAGTCCCTGCCAAACAGCGCCACAACAAACTTCCTTGTTGCTGCTGATGGTCAAACTGGTATTGTTGTTACAAGTGCCAACGTCGTGCTTAGTGGCATAGCAAATACAGATGCCTTTGGTGTGGCTTTTAGTCCAGCGTATAACGGTGGAACATCTAGTGTGGCAAATCGTCCCCTGTTGCTGTTCAAAAAAGCCAACGACGACACTGTTGGTTCTCTTGATACAGTATGGAACCGCTTGCACCAGCTTGCTACAAACCTTGGTTACACTAAAGTCTTTAACAGCAACCATTCTGATCCTGACATTAGAACTGTTGCAAACCATAGGTTTGACTACACTGCTGCAGCTCACGCACCTATCTACATGGCTTTTGATGAGCTTCACGTAAGTGGTTCTGGCACTGAGTCTGTTCATTACCAAGCACTTGTTTTGATAAACAAGGTAGGACTACTGACAACCACAAACACCAGCAGTGCAATAGCTACTGGGACGTACATGTACATAGAGCTTGACCTAAGTGTCTCTAACATCTCGCCATCCGATGTAAGAGCTTACCATGCAGACAACAAAGACTCTATTTGTGTCAGCGTTCCGTATATTTACGGCGCAGGGACACTAGCCACACCATACACTGCATGGTTTACTGACAACGCTAATGGTATTCCTTCCCACATTGGCAAGATGTCTCGTATGGTTCATGTTGGACGTAGAATGTCTGCACCTTTACCTATCCCTGAAGGTGATACCTTTACTCAAGGTGGAAACTTCACAGCATACAGAGAACGCTTGACTAACTGTTCCCAAATCTTTGCTACTCCAAGCTATGGCATTACTGGTACTCACCAAGCTTCCAACTTCCGCTTTGGTGATGACTTCCAGAGAACTCGTGCAATGTGGCTTGAGCTATACAAAGGCTGGAAGGAATCTGCGTTCCTGTTTGGTGTCAAAGGTGAAACAGCAGCTACACACGGCACAGAGACTGAACACTTCATGATAGGTCAACCTGTGCGTAGCCTTGGTGGTCTTATGGACTATGCTCTGTTCCCCATTAACTACATGAAGAGACCTTTGGCTAGTGCTAACTATGGTTCAGAAACCACCGATCAACTGAAGCTCGTTACATGGCTTGATGATGTTGCTGATAGCTTAACTGCTTTCAAGTCTAACGGTAGTCAAGACTTGACCTTCCTTGTGTCTCTGAGCTTCTTGCGTAGGCTTATCCCCTACACTCGCACCATCATGAACAACGGTGCTATTATGGGTGGACAGGTAAACCTTACCAAGCCTTCTCAGTTGACCTTTGGTCTTGAGGTGTATGAGTTCGTTTCCTCTGCTGGTGTGAAGATGAAGTTCATCCACGATAAGTCTCTTGACTATCTGCCTTCACTTCCTGTACCGTACTGGATATTCGGTCAAGCTTCCCTCAATCCAAGAGAGGTGTTGATCTCTATCGACACTAACAACATCAAACAAGTTATCTGCCGTCCTGACCGTATCTACGGTAACGTACAACAGATTGGTCAAGATGCCTTTATGGAAGGTATGAGAGGTGAGTCCTCCTTCATCCTTCGTTACCCCAAGAACCACACTATCTTGTGGGCACCAGTATCCTGATTAACTTAACCTGTACCCCCTCCCTTATGGGAGGGGGATACTCTAAGGAGATAGAATGAAAGAGCCTGTCATATTCTTCAACAGCAGATCAGAGATTGTAAGACGAGAGATAAGCTTACCTAGTGGTAAGCAGATTGTTATAGGTACCTCTTGTCCTGAGTACAAGACAGAAGACCCTGAAGAGATAGACTTCTTATCTAGGTTATTTGGAGTGGGATGCCGTAAGCTTAGTGATTCAGAGTTTAGGTTGTTTATGACTAGCTCATACAATGACCTTCCTCACGTAGAGAGAAAGAACATCACACCAGAAGAGCTTGAGGCTTTTATGGCTTCTCCTGCTCATGAGGAGCTCATAGTAGAGAAGTTAAGAGCTAAGGGCTATACTCTTGAGAAGAAGAGTGAAGACTTTACTAGTGGTATTCCTGAAGTAAGCAAGGAGTTCACTGCACCAAAGAACCCCACTAGAGGTAAGAAGAGTGGTGACAAGAAGTAAGCCATACACACTCCTGTATGAGGGAGTCTTACAAAGGCTTGTGAAGATTGAGATAGCACACCCCTTAACAGGGGTGTATGTCTATGGTCTTACTACAGACAATGTTGTAGTGGGCTTAGGGGAGCTAGTCTCTTCTACCCTCATAACACAAAAGCTTGGACTTATATGGTATGAGCTAGACAATGCTACTGATATAGCAGAGATAGATAACATACAGCTAATAATAGACGGAGAATATACTTTATGATGACAGCACGCATTAGTGTTATAGACGATGGGTTAGCTATGAATCTGTTCTGTGTAACAGCTATAGTCAACTCTATCAGTGTCGAAAGTTCCTTTAAGTACATGGTTAGGGCTACCTATAATGGTGAGGTAACCCTATACGAGGAAGATACAAAAGAGTTTGATAGACAAGGGTACAACATCTTCACTACAAAGTTCCCTGTCTCTAAGGCTTCCTATGTTGAGGTAGAGATTGTTGAGGTCAATGACATTGATGTAATACACTTCTTGTCTGTGTCGTCTAACAGTGGAGTTGTCGTATGACAATAGGAGACCTGATAGCAGCTTGCCCAAAGCTTACTGAAAGCACAATAAGGGGAGCTTACTATCATATAGCAAGGGCAGTAAAGCTTAACCCTATTGCTCTTACTCTTGTGTGTAGTGATGTTCCTGTGACAGACCTTACCACACTGAATGTAGAGATCAATGATGGTAGTGATGCCTACCCTGTTTACATTAAGGAGATAGCAGAGGTTGTCTGTGAGACAAGGTTAGACAATCCTCCAGACATAACCATTGAGCCACCTCCACCTCCACCTCCGACAATCGTCAATGGGGAAACTATTGCTTATCTTGATCAGCTTTCAAACGCTGGCAGCAGTGACTATCAGCTATGGATTGACTCATTGTTTACGGCACTTAAAAACAATAACTTGTTAGATAAGCTATATCATTTCTGGCTGTTAGCTAATAAAGACTATGCGGCTAGCTATGTGAACCTAATCAAACCCTCTGGAGTTAAGCTGTCTTTGATGGGTAGCATGCTGCCAGAAAATGGCTTTACACCCTATGGTGGGTGGAATGCCAATGGCGTTGATGGAAGAGGGTTGGATACTGGATATACTTCAGATAACATAGGGGATGGTTGGGCTGCTGATTATTGCTCTGCATCTGCTTTCCTCTCGGATGACATAATGCTAAACGGATATGATTTAGGATACAGTGGCTTCGGGCTAAATCCAAGCTGGACATCGCTTTCCTTTTGTTCTACTTGTCATGAAAGCGCTCCCTCAAACAGTATAGATACAGATAAAGCACCAACTTCCACTGGTTTTTTTACTATGGAAAGAAGGACTCTCTCCACTGGTCATCGCTCATCAGTTTATCAAAATGGTGAAAGATTTACTTCGAGACCACCACACTTATCGAACATCGTTTCCAACCGTAAGTTAGTATTGTGCGCAATGGGGGACGTATTGGGTAGCGTATCTAGCGATAACCCAATTGCCGTTAGTCCATCAAGAAGGACAAACATGTTGTCCATTATCCATAGACCACTTTTTAATGAAGAGCACGTAGCGCTGAGTGAGATAATTCACACATTCCTTGCAAGTTCACCAGTAGGAGATTTGCGTGGAGAGGGTGCTGTGAGTCAAGATGGCGGGATGCGTAGTAGTGAAGGACTACAGTTCTCACATGGCTTAACACAGGAAGTCTCTGGCAGCGTTTACTACTCTAACAACCTTATCTCTTGTGAGGGTGATGCCGTCTGTTATCTTGTGTGCTACTGTATCCCAAAGATAAGAACCGTTTATGGAAATGAGGATATCCCAGATCATCTTGTGTACCTAACCTTGTGTAAGGCTTTGAGTATGCAAGCAGATGATGATGGTGACGTTGAGCAAGCAGGTAGGTATGAGGCTGTCTTAACTCAGCTTATCAATGCCTATAACATAAACATAGTAGAGACCTTACCAAGGTCTCATGGACAGGGGTTTACGTTAAATGCTTATACAATATGACAAGTTGATACCTGCCGTTTACGCTAACACAACAGAGACAAAGTATGTCTCTGTAGTTGCTGATGAGTTGTATTGCGTTAAGACTCTATCGTGTTATGGCTACACAAATAGTCCAGACTATCCTGAGTCTGTTAACAAAATAATGGACAAGTTTGAGGATGCTTCTGCACCATCTACAAACCCTTTGTGTTATAGGGTTGCAAACTCCCTTATAGCTAAAGAGGATGGTGTCATTACAGTAGTTCTTCCAAAGACATATAGTGCAGACATAACACAAAAGCTTGAACGAATGTTAGATGCCTTGGAAAGAGGTGATGCAACTACAGCATTCCAGTATATAAGTATGCTATCTCATGCAACTAAGAATAAGGTTGCAGAGTATAACATTGAGAGAGAACACAAGACTAGAAGAAGTGGAGCTATAAAACCATGTCCAATTTAATGAAGCCATACATTACTCTTCCATACATTAACTGTGGACTCATAGGTATAGACACCTGTTCTACAGGCAACCTATACAATCCACATGAATACTTTTCGGGGATACCCCTTACAAAGCTAAGGCAGTTTACTGCTCCAGAAACACCCTCTGCTGAGGGTTTTATACTTGGACAGTATGTTAGTACTACTGTGAAGTATGTCGTGCCACGTGACGCCTCTGAGGACGCTTTAACTAAAAGCCTTGACTTATTGTATCAATACCTTTGTGATGAGCAGCCTGAGCTAGCTTATGTTTGTATGCAGGCTTATAGCCTTATGTCTAGGATAGCTTCTGAAGCTCCAGTGTTTAAGGGTGGTAATGTAGAAGCAATAGGAGTGAAGGCTTATGCTCTCTAATAGAACATCAAGAGTTGACCCAATGACTCAAGCATCACCACTACCGTCAAAGAAGAGAAGTTTGAATATAGTCACACCCTCAGCAGGTGAGATAGATGCACTAGACTTTGATAGGCTTGGTACTAACACAATGCACTACAAAGACAAGACAGTTATCACTCACCTAGAGAGTGCAGACGTAACAACAGTTCTTGGCGAGATAGCCCAAGGCTTAGAGATAAGCACTGATGAGGTAGCGTTACCAACACTTGATAATGACAGTGGATTTTGGGAGTATGGAGCTCATGGCGTTTTTTTCTCGCAATCTATTGAAGCCCTCAGCTTCAATGTACTTACCCCTATCTTTAGCCCAAGCAATATCGTGAAGACAAAAGGCTATTCCTACCACGAAGCAGCCTCAAAGAACATCACTAATCCTGTTGGTGCGATAGCTGGAGACATAGAGGTAGAGGTTCTCTTTGCAGCGAAGAAAGATGTTGTCATCCCTATGGTACCAATCTACTGTGACATTAAGCAAGTAACGACTAGGCTTACCAAGTGGAATGATGCTACTAGGGATGCTGCTGTTGGGTTCTCCACTCCTCACTATAGCTGGACACAGCCTTGGCTTAACTGGTATAATGATGATCGACTAGAACTACAAAAAACACAAACCGTCACCGAACAACTAGCCTTCCCCCCAACCCTATTCACTATACGCAACTCATCAGGTCTTGAAACATCAGGTGTTGTATCCACTACTCAAAGCACAAACAGTAACAGTGCAGACGTTGGCTTAACCACTGGTGTGTGGCATAGGCAGCCATGCCATTTCTCAACCTCTGTATTTCACGGGATCAGTGACGGTGAGCTTTTGTATAAGTCTTGGATGTTTAGAAGGTTCAAAGCTTTTGTACCAGACGGTGGTCACGGTAGCGGAGGACATGTGTTTGGGGTAAAGATAGTCTATTCTGTATTCCCACTAACAGCCTATGTTGCGTCTAACCAGACTGAGGGAGCATCAGTAAACTTTGGGTCACGGTGCTATGGACACCAAGCTGTTGTGCTGTTGCCAAAGAAAGTGTACTACTTCCATGGGGATTCTAGTGGTATAGGTGAGTGGCAGGAGGGCAAGCTTGAGGAGAACGGGTATCTTCTTACTGAATACTTACCATATATGGCTAACGACTATGACTACCCGGCGCACCTCGAACCCCATGAGGAGAACACTGTTCCAAAGCTTTTGTATGGCACGTCAGCAGAGGAGCAGCTATACTGTGCAAAGATTATGAAGAGTGGTAAGAGCAACATCACCTTTGGTATTAAGGGAGCGGGAGCAGAGAACATAACCTTCCCAATGAACCTATCAAAGCTTTATGATGAAGACCAGGCGACTATATCAAACACTATCCTTGAGATACGTAGGGTAAGTACAAGTTCAAATGTGTCATTCATAATTAAGATAACTGCTGGTATGAGTATAAAAGAGTATGCACTAGGTTGCGAATATGCACTAGTTTTAGTTACATACTCTAAGGCTGCCGACATACATCACTCATACGCATTCTGTGGCGACTTAGATCAAGGGGTAGTATCAATGACTATCCTAGAGAAGAACGGCTCTAGGAACGCCTCTTATGCAGATTCTTTTGAAAGGATTATTGGTAATGATCTAGACACAAGCTTTGAAGAACCAGATCACCCTTACTTCTCTTCTTATCCCTCTAACGCAACAAAGACATTTGTTAATGTTGTTCCACTATACTCAGCTAATATGCTTGCTAAAGGATACTCTGGAGATGAGGTAGCTGTAAGTGAAAGTATGGCTGAGCCTGCCACTATTTGGTGTGGTAATCCAATAGGGAAGTTTGAACCATACTTCTCTATAGATGGGCATGGTGAGGGAAAGCTAAGCGGTATGTCTCATGCACTAAACCAAGTGAGATTCCCTATCATATTTCCTACCCCAACCCTCTACTCGTCCTCAGACAACTGTATGTGCATAGAGAAGGACTGTTCTGTTGTTAGTTTTCGCTATCTGTGGAGCGTAAGAATAAGCGGCGATGATGCCATCGCTCCTGACCCCGACCACAGCAGAATTACTATAAACACAAACAGGCTTGTTATAGCGCCTACTAGTGTGGAGGATGGGCATTGGGAACCAAGCATTAATGCAGAAACTGTATATGCTAAAGGGTATGCATGGTGGATCAATCTCCCAAGAGGACACCATAACTACCACATAGCCTTACATGGCTATAAGCCACTTGGCTTATACGCAACATTTGAAAACAAGATAGCCCAAAACACTAACATCTATAGTCTTAACCATGGCACACACACAATCCTGCCACTATGTGGAACCATAGTTCTGTATCAAACTCCTGTCATTGGTGAGGGTGGTGTACCAACAGAAGCTAACTTTACTTCTCAAGTATATGGAGTTGACTTCTCTACCTTTGGTATGGTTACAGGAGCTAAGAACATAAACTACGCTGGTAGGTCTATGGTACACACAAACAATGAAGTCCTCTTCTCAAGCTCACGATACTCCCTTATGTCTGATAGAGGCAGTAAGTACAAAGAGATAGAGAACAACAACATTAGTGATGTCTATGGTATATCAAACTTTCTTGTATGCTACTACCCATCCTCTGTAGTTGTCTATGCTAACTATGACAACGCTATTCATAGAGTAGCTACTATAGTTGGTAAAGGGGTACCTAAACCTATCCAAGAAGGACAGGCAGTTTACATAGGTGTCATAGAAGGCTCTAACGCTGTCGTGTATGAGTTATCTCGTGAAGGTGGTGTAATACCTATCCTCAAGGCAGAAGGCTCTTCTATGGCTCTCTATATCGATTCTATGATAGGTACAATAGCTGCTATCATAAACGATGGTAGCGCTAGCATATATCAGCTTAGGTATGGTAGTATTGTTAAGAGAGCTGAGATTGATGCTGATAGGTTTATGTATAACGAAAGTGACACAGTATCAAACCTATTGCTTGTGGATGGCGATGTAGCTAAAAAGATGGAGCTTAGCGTGAACACAAATGAGTTTACTGCACTATCTAGTGATTTCGTATTCCCATACTCTGAGACAGCAAGGTTTGTTCTTTACGGTATTAAGCTTATATTTACTCCAGAGATAGATAGTGGTGCACGCTTGTCATTAACAGTTACCGTAAACGGTACTGACGTAATTGACCAAGACGAAGTAACGCCAACACTTGAGACTGTTATTACATTCTCATCTCAAGTAGTAGGCACTGCATCATACAAGATAGAAGACTGCTCTGCAACGCTTAGGGGAGTTAAGTGGCTAGTCTATCAACTTCCCCTACTAAATGAAAGTATAGGAGACTAACAATGAGTCTAGCTGGGATGTTAATCAGTGCTGGCGTTGGTGGTATAGCAAATGCCATGAACACTTACACGGCATATAAAGACGCTAAAAACTACGCAGATTCAGAGAACAAGAAGATAACAAGAGCTACACAACAGCTTGATAATCTTGCCGTAGCAGAAGGGGCTAACCAACAGGCTGCCTATACCTTCGCTGCTAACATGATGAGGAAGTTCTCATCTAACCCAACAGCCCTTGAAGGAGTCTCTCAGATAGCCAATCAAAGGCTTATGGATTCAACAAACAGAGCAACACAGCTTAGAACCGCTGCCGTAGATATGTTCTCCAAAAGAGTAGCTACACCAAGAAAGCCTGAATTTGCTGACTACGCAAAGAACTTCCTTACAGGCGCTATTGCTGGCGCACCTCTTGGGGTTGAGGTTGCTAAATCACTTAAGTAAGGAGAAGTAAGAATGTCTAAGATAATTGTAAACGGTCAACTGATTGACTTCAGTCAGAACGATGTAGTTCCTGCACTACAGGCTGCTACACAATCACTCATACAATCAAGACAGCTATCAGAAGAAGCCTCTGCCAGTCGTGAGACCCTCAGACAGTCAGAGTGGCTCCAGGTTTACAATGCTCTTGTCGCCCAAGGCAACATAAAAGTAGCTAAAGCTAATGCTTACTATAAGAAACTAAAGGCTGAGATTGCTAGTAACCCTGATACTAGAGACCTGCCACAAGCACACCAAGAAAAGCTTGCCCATGAAGGTGTGGAAATAGTCTATGGGAAAAACTACTATAAGGATTTAGATGACTTCCTTAGTAAATATATGGAGGACAGGAAATGAGTCAAGTGAGGATAACCCCTATTGGTGGTCTAAACACGTTTGAGGGGCTGAACACTATACCAAGAGAGGGAACACCTGCATCTGATAGTGGCTCTACTGGCAGCAATCCTAAGTCCTCAGGCAAGACATCTTCTGGGGGTATTGATCTCACTAAAGAGTACCATAAGATTGTTGCTATGGTTAATGAAAAGACTGACCCAGATAAGGTTGTTGGGCTAGTACAGAACATGATTCAACAAGTAGATGAATCTACTAAATACAGTGAAGTTCAAGCTCGTAAGGATGCTGCTGATCTAAGACAGAAGATAGTGTCTAACAACTATGATCAGATGTGGTCATCGCTACTTATAGGCGCTGGAGTAAAAGAAGCTGTAGCCCTGCTTGGTCAACAACAAGAAGCAGGGCAAAAGTACTCTGGTGCCCTGTCTATGATAAAGAACAACCCACAAGCTTACTACATGAACAGACGTACTGAGATGCTTGCTCAGCTTGCTCCAATGGTACAGTCTATAGGCTATGGTATGGGCACATACAACAACGCTATTGCAAGTAAGATAACCAACTGGGGAGCAGCTCTTGGTAGCCTTGTAAGCTCAATGAACCGAAGCTCAGAGAATACAACTACCATTGCAACTACAGGGATGCAACTAACAAACACTACTAACAACGACAAAGCAAGAACAATAGCAAACCTTATGGCTCAAGGATACTCTCAACCAGACGCTATGTTGATTACCGCTGCTGCTTTTGGTCAAGAACTTTCCCAACAAGAGAAGCAACATCTTGCAAGGGTTCGTCGACAAATGCTTACTAACGATAGTGGTGGGAGCAAGAAATGAGCCTTATAGAAGAAAGAGACCTCCTTGCCGAATATAGAGCTGCTGGTGGAGCCAGCGCTAGTCTCTTTAAGACAAAGCTTGAAGATGATTCCTTTGAGAGACAGTTAGCTGTCTCTCTCTTTAGAAGCTCTACTGATCAGCTTAATCTTGCTGATACGTCTATTAAGCAACCACACGGCACTGCACCACAAGCTTTGTTTTATACTACAAACACTATGGACTTATACCTCTCTGACTCTCAGAAGAAAGAGTTCCTTGGTGGTCTTCCAGATAAGTTCAAGAACTTCTGGAGTATGACACCAGCAGAGAAGCAAAGTCTTGCCATAGAGAATACACAGCTAAAGGAAAGGGTTCTTGGTGTTGGTGTGCTTATAGCTGCTGCTGAAAGCTCTGCTGTTGCCTCTAAGAACGTATATGACCAACTTATATCTACTAGACTTGGCGAGACAAGAGAAGGTATAGACGAGGCTAAGAAAGCCGCTTATATCTTTGGTATAAACCTTATGGCTGGTTCAGATAGAGGCACTAGTGAAGCTGCTAAGATAGGCTATAATATCAATGGTGTAACTAAGGATGTCTTTGAAAACTCACTTAAGCCTTGGGGTAAAGAAGGTGCTATAGCTAAGATAGGTGAGAACCCTTCTGCTAACATTGCTGGAGTCATGGGACAGATCAAAGGAGACATCTATCTTGTAGCCCCTAACTACGACGTACAAGCACAAAAGTTTGATAATGACAACCCCATAGTCTTTGACACTACTCAAAGTGACTTACTCAAACCCTTTAGCGGTTTTTGGACTGTCCTTAACAGAGGAGCCAATACAACACTTACTGGTCAACTTCTTGATGGTATAGACACAGCTATCAACAGCACAGTTATGTCTAAAATCTTTGATGAGCGCAACATCATAGACCCAAGGCTAAGAGCACAACTAAGAGAAGAAGCTTCTGCTATGGGACAGTTTGGTAAAGGCACACATACGATTGGTACTGTGCTTGGTGTTGCAGCTAATATCTTTGAGCTTATACTTATAGCTAAACTTATGGCTGTTGCAGTTCCAACAACTGGTGGTGTAGGTGCCGTAGTCTTAGCTCCTACTGCTTGGATGAAGATAAAAAACATAGCTAGTGGCTTTATGGCTTTATCTCGTCAACAAAAGCTTGTGATGTCTTCTATTGCTGCTACTAAGGCTGGACTACAAATGTACAACCAGTCTGGTGTAGGCTATGGTGAACGCTATAGTCTTACAGAGAACTCAGACAAGTATGCTGCTCAACTAGCATTTGACTTTACCACGATGTATGCTAGCATGGGTCTCAGTGAAAGGTTCGTAACATCTATGAGTAGTGGGCTTGTCTCTAATGCAGCTAAGGCTTTTGCAGCTCGTGAGGCTGGTAGGTTCTACTCTCAACTTAATAACTATGTCTTTCTTCACAACGTAGGTGACACAGTTATAGACCTTGGTATAGACTTAGTAGCACACAATTCTGTTGAGGCTGCTTTTGGTATAGACAGTGTATTCACAATAGACCAAGAAAGAAGACTGTCTTTTATAGGTGAAGAGCAAGCAAGTACTGAAGGTATAATAACCCAGCTTGCTTATAGGCTAGGTTCTCGTGTTGGAAGTAACCAAATGTCAAGACTTACTGGTTGGGCAACAGGAACTAAAGCAGATAGGCTTGGAGGCTCTAACTGGCTAAAGACAATGGATGCACAGTTCAATGCTGATGCAAAGTCTAAGCTTGGCTCTAAGCTAAACAGGAGGCTTTATCAATTTAACTCTTACCTCTTTAACGACTCAATGAATAACATCAACGCTATCGTAAAGAACTCCTCCTTAGAAGGAAGTGACGCAGCTATGTGGAAGTTCCTGTCCTCACAACAAGACCCTAGAGCCTCATACTTAGCTCTGTATAAGTACCAAGAGCTTATGGCTAACGATGCTTACAGAGGATTAAGCACACTGTATAGTAAGACAGCAGGGTTATTTAGACAAGGTACCGACCCCATAACATCAGCAACCTCTAAGCTTGAAGCTATGTTTAGTATCTATAACAGAGACTTGGGCTATGGCATGGAGAGTGCTCTTGCATCAAAGCTTGTTGACGGTGCTAACATTATGCTTAGCTCTGATGATGATATTGACAAGCTTACTAAGAGGCTCTCAGGATACATCATAGGCGGTGTTGCAGGCATGAACTCTGCTACCCCTACAGATACTATAGACTCTGTTGATAACATCACAACAAGACATAAAGAAGTGCAGTCTCTACTTAGAGACTTTGTTAAGCCTTCTGAAGACTCAGACTTTGTTGAAGTATCTACTAAGGTGTATAACTCCCTTAATAAGCAGATAGGCTCTATTGTTGGAGAAGCTCTTGGACAGATAGAAGAGCGTGGTGGTGGTATAGCTCCTGTCCCACAAAGCAAGATAACCATTGAGATGGCTACTACCCTATCTAACTTTAGCAAGTACTTCCAAAGCGACGCTAGTGAAGATCAAAGCTTTTCTGCTTCACCTACAAACCTTCTTAAAGGTTTGTTAGGGTATGACGATATCTTCTCCCTTACTAAGTTTAAGGCTGATAAGGATACCGTTGAAGAGATTAAGAAGATGATAGATAAGACTGAAACAGACTCTATTAGCCGTAGAAAAGCGATTAGTGATCTTGTAGAGACTGACCTTAAGAACATAGAGACAAAGCTTAATGACCCTAGTATAAGGGAAACAGAGAGAGCTAGACTTGAGGCTGCTAGAGATGATTTGCTTAACTACAAAGAGTATAAAGCCTATAACTCTGATCCTGCTAACTATGCTTCTGGTATAGATCAAGTAGTAGCGTTCCTTAAGTCTCTCAACCCTAGTAAAGGAACTACTCTTACTGATCAACTTAATGGCAACAGTATTACTGGTGAGTTCCTTGTTGACGCTATAGCAGCAGCTACAGCTCTGTCTAATGTTCAGATCAAAGCACTTGAAGACTTCATTGGTTCTGACTCTAGTGTAAGAGCTAACAGAATAGCTGCAATGACACATGAGCAATTCATAGTGTTCTATAACACAAGGATTCTTCCTCTTGCAAGCTTGTCTGTGTTCTATGAGAACATGGGGGACTCTGATAGACTTAAGTACTCTCAGCTATTCAGTGACATTTCAAGTGGATATAAGAGAATCAAGAAGACAGTTAAGTCTGTTGACGAGATTGAGCGTATAGTATCAAGACTGTCTGCTATGGATAAGATTACACTTAGTAGAAGAGCCTTAGGTGCTGCGCTTGCTGCCGATGCAAGGCTACAGAGAGTACATGAGCTTGCAGCTACTCTTGGTGTTGACGACTTGATAAGTCGTCTCTCTCTTGCCTTTGCTGGACAGTATGCTAACCTTAATGGCTTCTCTATTACTGATACTGATAATAACGACTACTTTAGGGCAAGGATGGATAATGTATCCGATATGTCATCTACAAACGATTCAACACCTATTGAATCAAGGCACCTTGCATTTAAGCAAGCCTTGGCTTTCATTACTGGTAGAAAGATAGCTCATACTATTGTAAATGAGGGGCTTGTTCAAGGGTCTATGCCTACCCATGACAGTGTAAAGACAATCACAAACAACTTCCTTAAGTCTATGTTTGGTGACTCTGTTAGGGTAGAATCATTTAGCCATGACGGAGTTACCCCTACAGTAAAGCTTGACTTTAGTAAGCTGATTGACACTACCTCTAAGGACATGGACATATACCAAGGGTTGTTCCTTACAGCCCTTAATCGAACTGAGCCTGATAATGGTGCAGCTCTTAGGTCTTTGCTTACAGACCTGCCAACAAGTGACTATATTAAGAACAAGGTTACTGATGCTTATGAGTCTTATGTAGATGTTCGTAGTGAGCTTATTAAGACTAACCCTACAGCTATGCGAGCTATCTACTCTAAGACACTCTCTACTTTTGCTACTACAGGTACTATCAACTATGAAGAGATCAAGAAGATGCTGTACGATGCAAACCTTGGACACTTGTTATGGAAGTATGGTACAGACCAAGACATCATTATCAAGAACATGATTAAGGAGACCCTTATCTCAGAAGACTCAGTAACTAAGTTTACTGAATCAACAAAGACATTCAGTATAGAGAATAAGCCTGTAAGAGTACTTACTAATGACTACTTCTCTATGCTCTTTGTTGACGACAACATTACTGAGTCAGGTAAAGACATTATCCTTAGGGAAGGGTACCTTCTTATGAGTACCTATGGTGCAGCCCTTAAGCCTATGTACATAAAGCTAAACCCAATACTAAAGAGTTTGGAAAGCGGTGACAACTACATGAAGTTCCTTGACTCTCTTATAGCTACATACACAAAAGAGTATGATAGGTACTCCCACCTTGGCACAAAAGACGACTTTGTTTCCAATGCTCTTGAAGGTCTCACTGAAGAGAAGAGGTTATTGGAAGGTATTAGTGGTGCAAAGTTCTCTGTTAATGATAGGTTGGCTAGCCTGATTAAGGTCTTTGGCAACGCTTACAAAAACTCTATTGGAGTGAATGATATAAGTGCTCCAGACACCACAACAAAGATATCTGGTCTTAACCTAACTATGGCAGAGGTTACAGATAAGGTGAATAGCTTTGATGACAACTACCTTAGAAGTATAGCTCAACCAGTTAATGAGATTATATCACTCATCAGGCGAGTCAAATCACTAAGGGATGGTCTCACTGGTCTTACTACAAATGACTCTGCTTCTGAGAACATCAAGAAGCTTATTGAAGACGCTAAGAATGTGGCTTCTCAGTTCACTAGCTTAAAGCTGGATAATGGTGATATCGAGCAAAGGCTTACATCGCTACTTGCCTTAGGTGAACCTATCGGTAATATCAGCAAAGCTATTGCTGAGTTTGAAAGCAATATGCAAGCTCTTGCTGATAGGGTTGATGCTCAGACAGATGTACTATCTATGCAACAAAGCTTGCTCAAGTTCAAGAGAGGAGAGCTGAGGGGTGTTAATTTAGCTGTCTTCGTGTACGGTATCCTCAAGCACGACAAGAGCGTTAACCCTAATAGTCAAATGGGTAATGTTACCATTGCTAATGCAACCTTTGTAGCTAAGCAAATAGAGCAAGCTTCTGTGTATAGGGACATCTCTGATGCTGTTGTTAATGACAAAAAGGTAAACGACATGATCAAAGTCCTTTCTACTGGAGACCAAGAGAAGCTAGTGTCCAACATAGTTGGCATCACTCTTACAAGAGGGTTAGGCTTTAGTGCTGATGCAGGTGAGGTTGCCAAAAGAATGGGAGCACTATTGTCTGGCTCTACGATGGACATTGATACTGCACGTAAAACAGCTCAACTCATGTTCTCAGGTAAAGGGATAGCAAAGCCAGAAGACGAAGTTCTTGAAGTTCACATCAAGAACCTGCACCCTGGAGCTAACTTTGCTGAACCAGAGTTCCTTAAATACCTTGCCCTAGCTCACGGTAACCCTACAGAAAACCAAGGGAAGTATGCAGTTGACTTTGGTGGGGGTGGATTAGGCAAGGTTTTCTATGGTGAAACAAACAACGTTAGGGGGAAGAAAGACCCTAAACATGTAGCTATTGAGATAGGTAGTGAGAACCTCAAGACTTTGTTCAAGGGAGATATCTCATTCCTAAAAACCAAAGACAATAATGACGTTATCCTTATTAAGGGAAGAGACAACATAGCTAAGTTCTTGTTAGGACATAGACTACACTCTCTTACATTCTCAAACCTTAAGAGCAGTACTACAGGTTCACAGCTTAACATCACACCGCTTGGTGACGTGCTTACCTCTCGTAACACGTATAACACAAACTTGGGTGCTGTTAGAACTAATGCAACCAACATAACAGACCATATTAACCAAGCTTCACGCTCCATTAACAGACAGAATGAGACTACTATCATAGCCACAAACGCTCAAGCTAAAGCTTCCTATGGCACTGATGATATCCATAGGTTCCAGATGCCTTCACCACTAACACATGAAAGAGCTTCTCTTGGTACGCTTGAACCTGATATTAGTGGCAACATAAGTATCCTTATGTTGGCTAGACTTGCAAACAACGTTCTTGTTGAGAATAATGATACCTCTACTGCGACTGGTAAAGCCATAAAAGATGCTATAGCCAAGGTGCTTGAAAGCCACGATAAGCTAGAGAACCTTAGCAAGAATGATCTTGCTGATAGTAGTAACACACTGTTGTCATACCTGTCTAAGGGTGATACAACCTACATAGTATCTGATGGTGCTGGAAACAACACCTCATACTACATAGGCTTATCAAGATCACCACAGCCCTCTGAGACTGCTGGTCTTGTGCGTATCTCAGGTGTACTTAACACTAGGTTTAGTAGCACAATCCAACTGTCTGGTGAAGCTCAGAAGATCGTTGGTGGAGACTTCGATGGAGACGTTACTCTTGGTATAGGTAAGATATCTAAAGAGACATATATCAAAGCTCTCTCTAAGGTTATCCATGGAGACGTTAGCTCAAGCAGTATCAAAGCGATTAAGGATAACTTCAATAGCTCTGTAAACTATCTCTACTCTCGTGAGATAAGAAGACAGGATATACAAAGACCTTTCATGTCTCCTCCTACAGGTGTAAAGCCTGTGTCTGCTTTCTCTCCTGAGAGCCTTGATAAGGGAACACAAGCTATCTCAACTATGATGAAGCAGATGGAGATATTCACTGTTATCTATAATCAGATAAACAGGAATGGTGCCTATGGTATGTCTCATGATACCCTAACAAAGGCTGTTGAGATGGTGACAGAGAAGTACAAGAGCAACACTCTTATAGGTGATAAGATTACCTTTAAGGATATCCTTACAGGGGTAGCTCCAGCCTCTTCTAGGTTCCCTAGCGTTGTTCTTCTTGAGAACAACGATACTGCTCTCTTTGATGGTACTCTATTCCCAGGGCAAGCAGTAGGGAGCTTTGCTGCTATTGGTATCAATAAGCTACGCTCTACTGGGGAGAATGGTGAGGAGAGGTATGCTATAGTCATTAGGTCTGATGTAGCTGGTGACAAGTCACCGACTGCTACAGTAGTTGTTGTTGAAGAAGACACTAAGCATCTTGGTGTAGTAAAGATACTAGGGTTTGACTCTAAGTCATACGACATACAACAAGCTCTATCATCTGCTGAGACCTACGTACACATGCGTGGGAACATAATCACAGACAGGCTTGTAAAGTTCTCTAATGAGTCTTACTTGGCTATGCCTGACACTATGTTTGATGCTCTTAATGCAGCTTTAGTATCGCCTAAGCCACACATGCAAGAAGTCATACAGAAGCGTTATGGTGATAACGTAGGCAAGTTTACACAAGACTACTCTAACTATGTTGCTGAGATATATGCAGCTTCTATAAACCCACTATCATTCTACTATGACGGCACCACGTATACCCATGTATCTAAGGCTGTGTACGACAATCCTTCACTAGGAAGCGACAGTCCAATACGACAAAAACTGCACATACAAGATGTTCAAAGTACAGTATCAAGAGGGATAGTAGAGAGCATAGCCTATAGTATTAAGGCTGATGCTTCGTACCTTAGTGATGCTGTAGCTATGAGAAACGTTAACAACAGTATCCCTCTAGCAAGACAGCAGGAAGTTATGGGCTACATTAAGAACATACGCCCTGGAGACATCATTGGACTTCCTGTTGAGATACAAGAGTTACGTAGCTTGGAGTCAGGCTTTGACATTAAGGATATGCCAAACCTTGCTAATGTATCTGGAGAAGGGTACCTTGATGAGGCACTAAAACTAAGCACACCAATCTATAACGTTGATAAGATTAGGTTGTGGAAAGACATAGAAGGTGTTGCAGTAGCTCTTCGTAACATTAAGGACATGACTAATTCAAGTATGAGTGTAACAACCCTAACTGAGCTATCTATTGCTCTCAAGAGTGAGGGCATCTACTCTGTAGATGCTAAGTATAGGAACAGGTCTCTTGTTGATATTGTCTATGATAGACTTAACAACTCCTCCGTACCCCTATCAAAAGGTAACATAAGTTATGTTCTTGAGGATGTTCTTGGTGTTAAGTTTGCTGATAATGCAAGGTCTGTTACTCTTGATGACATCTCTAAGTCAAGTTATCTTGAGATAGGGCTAAATGCTGTTAACGGTAGAAGCTCTTTCAATGAAGAGCTTAGACGGTACCTTGTTGATACAAGGACAGGAAAGGAAGTTACTGCTGATATGCTTAGCAACAGACTCTTTGATATCCTTAAGAAGAGGAGCCACAAGGGTGGAGACAGGTTATTTTCTGTAGAGTTTGAGCTTGTTAGAACTGTTCTTGATCCAATGATAGGTATCCTCAGTGAGCCTAGTAAGATAAGAGCGTTAGCTGCTGCTGAAGGCATCAGCTACGACACTGTTAGTTCTATCAAAGAGCTTATCTCTAATGGTGTTGTTGAGAGTACAGCAGATACAGGGAGATACAAGCTTAACGTTAGTGGGCTTGTTAAGCCAATAGCTGGTGCTGATGACACTCTTCCAATAGAGAAGAGGGTTGGTGTACAGCAGTCTATGAATAGACTATTAACATTCAGAAGGAACAAACTTTTGTTTAATGATAACTCCGTAAGGACATCCGTTACAAGCGGTGAAGGTGGTTGCTAATGTCTTGCCAATTTAAGACAGTACATGGATTAAACGCTGCTGCTAGAAGAATGAACAATGAGTATGGTGGCGACAAGGATGTTGTCATTAGAGAGCTTGCAGAAGGTACAGCCTCTCTCATGTCTATGTTAGGTAGCAAGCACTTAGACTCATACCTGAACGATTATGAAGACTCCTATGCAGACATGGATACAGTTGTGAGGTATATCACTAACGATAACCACAAGGACTTAGACAGCCTTCTTAAGGCTTCTACAGACGATGTTAAGGTTGCAGCCATAAACGAGATCAAGAGGCTTATGTTAACTGTTATAGAAGACAATCTTGATGCTAGTAAGTATAACGGTTTGGATAAGGTCATTAACTCTTCTGTAGCCTTAAAGACTATTAAGTCTATCCAGAACGTTGTAGGGACTGGTGAAGTTATAGACTCTATACCTTTGTTACGTAACCTTAATAACAGTATCAAGTTTATGCAGAACCCTATAGTTGCCTTTGCTCACTGGAAGCCTGGCAAGGATGCCCTTGTAAAAATACAGGCTATAGAGACCTTTAGTGATACAGGGTATAAGTCTATTGCTAATGGCATCAAGAAAATACTTGATGCTGCTGAACAGTACAAAGCTCTTAAGGATAACAACATTACACGCAATGACATCAACAAGATGTTACCTGTGTTTGATGGTGCTGATCCTGACTCCATAGCTGATGTAGCAAACATAAAGAGTATCCTTACAACAAAGTTTGATATAGGTGAATCCGTTGTTGATGACGTATATGAAGCCCTTGATAACGTAAGAAGGAACTGGAACGTCCTTAACTATGGTGAATCAAACCCATCATTAGACAGAGTTAAAGAGCTTAGCATAAACCCACGTCAAGGCACTGTATTGGGCTTCTACAAGGCTCTGCATGATATGGTATCATCCTACCATAAGAGCGTCTCTATGAGGCTCTCAGGCAATGAGGATGTGTATTTAGATGAGGTAGGTAAGATACTTGAGATTACTACTCTTCAGGATAGGGTTAGAACAAACTATATGCCTACTGCTAACAATGATCTTTGGGGAGACATCAAGACTCTTGAAGACGCTAACACTAGGCTTATACAGCCTGGTATGTACAGACCTAAAGAGTTCTTCTCTGGTGAAGACGGTGAATCAAACTTTGAACTTACTATGAGTGCTAACCTATCAACTAACATGTCTATGTTTACTAAGGCTCTTTGGATGGTAGCTAGGGCTAGCTTAGACCATGAATCAAAGCTCCACCTTATAGAGGTTGGTATAGACAACTCTATGATAGGCTCTGCTGTAAGAGAAGCTAATCTTGTAGTAAACAAGCTTGATAAACTCATAGACTATAACCCAAGCAACCAAACCAATCTTGCTAAACACCTTAAGAGAACACTTGGAACAATAGGCTCTATACACATCTCAGGAATGCTTATGGCTCCAAGAAGTGCTGTCAACAACATCGTTGGCGGGAGTATGAGTGCTATACTTGCAGGTATTGTTGTAGGCTCTCACGTCAAGCTACAAGACATGGTTAGGGGTAATCCCGAAGCTACTTACCTATACAACCTTGCAATGTCTAAATCAGCTAACCTTGAAAGCCCTGGCATTGCATCTGCATGGGAATCAGTTGACAAGAACCTTCTCGATAAGGTTAACTCTGGTGGCAGAAAGCTTGCTGACTGGATGGGTGACGGTGGTTTCCTTAGAGGACTTGAGGCATGGAAAGCTAATGCTACAGTTAAGGGTAGTGAAACCTATCACCTTAGAAGTCGTCTTCCTGTTATGGTTTACCTTGAACTATCAGAGAAGATGAAGCTATCAGGGCTAGAGTATGGGACTAAAGAGTATAACGACTATGCTGAGAAGCTTATACCAGACATTGCTGTTGCAGCTTGGACTGATCTTAGTGTATCGTTAGGACACTTCAATCCTCTCAACAAACCACTATGGGCACACATAGCTTTTGATACTGCTGAGACTGCACCACAGGTAGCACTTGCCTTCTTTACGAAGATGTTCTATACCTTTAGGCACGTACTTACCACTAACATAGACAATCTGTCTGGAAGAATAAGGAACGTTGCAGGCGGTGGTTACTATAGGTGGGACTATACTGATAACCCTAATGCTGGAAACCTTTATACAAACCGTATCTTCTTCCTTAAGCAAAGAGACGTAGCTCTTGGTGGTGCTGTTGGTATAGCTCTGTTTGAGTTGTTTAGAGAGTTCTTCAAGAAGGATGAGCCTGAGACTGCATTAGGTAGAGTTGTTGATACTATGGCTAGATACAGAGTTCCTGTCATTAACTCTGCAAACCCTATACAAGGACTTGATGACTTCGTTAAGTACTTAGCCTTTGCCTCTGGTGTAGCTAACGTTGATGAGGCTACTTATGAACGCTACAAGGAAAGCTCTCTCAGGTTTATGGGTGGTATTGCAGCAGGTAGAGAACTCAACACACTGTTTGGTGATGATGCCTACTTCATAAAAGGCTTGACTAACATCGTGTCAAGAGAAGCTGATTGGATGAAACTGTTTAGTGATGACATCATTAAGACAGGATACAATGGCTCTACTCTCAAGCAATATAGACGTGAGTATAGAGCTGATACTGCATGGTTCAGACAATCACATCTCTTTGATGTTGTGTCAACCCTTCTGATTGACACTGCTATGATAGGCTTAAAGGAGAGTGATGATCCTAAGATGTCTATACAGGTAGCTTCTGATAACCTAAAGAATGCGATTGGTAGATGGATAGGTTTAAGTTGGTGGAATGAAGACTTTGATGGAAGTAGTAGGATGCGTAATAAGTACCTTGTTGACAAGCGTAAGAAGCAGATACTTAACATGATTAAGCAGAACGAGTATGCGTCAGCAAGAAGGAACTTTACCAATCCATATCACCGTAAGGCTTATGATGTGTATGCTTCAAGAGCACGTATATTCTATAACCCACCTAAACCAATGCCATTACCTAGGAGGAAATAGCCATGCTACTTAAGTACTCAGGTCAAGTCAACAATATCTTCGAGTACATTCGTAATAGGACTTCGATAGACATACCTGTAGAAGACATCACTAAAGAAGTTATAGAGCGCTATAGCCCAGAGATATTGTTCCCTAGCGTAGATAACGAAACCCTACATGACTTCGTTTGCGTGCTTGTTAAATACGCTTACTTTATGTACCATAACAAAGCTTATGACAGGTAATAGAAGATGACAGATGAAGAAAGAATCAGCCTAGCTAAAAAGCTAAACGCCACGCAGGGAGTAATCTCTGAGTACTATAGACGTGCAGAGAACGACTATGGCAAGGCTGGAAAGATGTACGCCTCTGACACTGGCTTAGACTATAAAGCATGGCATGACCTTGTTATACAGAGGAATGACATGCAAGAGAGGCTTGGGGCTTCTGCTGGAGCTCTATCAAAAGCTGTTGCTAAAGAGGAACAGACTAAAGCCAACTGGCAAAGTTGGGCTATTGTTAGTGCTGCTCTCAATAACCTTAACAACCTTCCTCAGGAAGAACTTATCGTTAAGTACCAAAGCATCTTCAATCCTAATAGCCGTTATACCATAATAGACAAAAAGAACACAAGGATGGTAACCTATGACGGTGGGAGAAAGGTTCTAGACATAAACATCTCTCTTGGTGGAAACAAGTCTGATGCTCAAACAGTTACAAAGGTATCAACTAAGGATGGTGGTAGGGTTACTCAAGAAGATGTTAACAAGCGTAACTATAAGGTTGACTGGGAAGCTGGCAACTATTCCACTGGTGCTGGTAGGTACTACGTGTCCGTTGTTGATCCACGTGGGTATATGGGCAACACGATAGTCAACATGATGAATGAGGCACAGTTTGAAAGATTTAAGAAGACTGGTATTATTGAGAACGTTGGCACATCTATCCACTTTGGCACACAAAAGGAAGATGGAAGAGGTTCTCATGGGTGCATAAACGTTAATCATACAGACCTAAGATGTGTAGGTAGGATGATGGCTCCTGGCGAAGAGATCTTCATATTGCCAGAAGACGAAGGCAACGCCTTTAAGGTAGCTGGTGGAAAGCTTATACTTGATGTTTCTGGTAAGCATAACTACAACGAATACATTGACAAGCGTGGCAATAAACAAAAGGGACAGGGCATAAACAGAAGTGTTAACTCGTTAGCATACGAACCCATTCAACTTAACATAGATGAACATGAGGCTATTGGTTTAGGTGCTTCGTATAGAACAAACAAGACTGTCTTGGCTCCCTTTGTTAGTGAGCTTGTTACTCGTAAGCGTGACATCATGCAAGCAGCCAAGATAAACAGCGATGTCTATAATGACATCGCCCTAATGTCTGTTGGTGTTCTTGGTGTTGAGTCAACCTTTGGCAAGAAAAACAGTTTACTTATGAACATAGCAAAAGGTATACGCAAGGTGTTTGATCGTAGCAAAGCTAGTTCAGACTATTTTTTTGAGATGACAGCAGCAAAGCTGGGTATTGTTGATATGGAGAACTCAAGCCTTGGTCTTACTCAGTTAAGGTGGTCTTTCCTTAGCGACAGTGAGAAGACAGCTTTATCCAAGCTAGGCATAACAAGTCCAAGTCAACTAACAGACCCTAAGAAGGCTGCTGTAGCTACTGCTGCTGTTCTTGGTGTAAGGTACAATGAGCAGTTAACCAAAGAACAAAAACAAAACATTTGGATGTCACTGCCCGCTAAGTGGAATAGCAGTGCAAACTACAACAAGAGAGTAATTAACCATGCCATAGCAGCAGAGCTACTTGCTAATGCCCATTGGCTAAACAGGGTGTAAATATGAGTACTAGAGAATGGATGAACCAGTTTGCAGTAAGCAGGTATAACCCTGCTTCATCTGATGCTATATTTGAATCAACTGTAGTTGGTGATCCAAGTCCAAATGCAAGGCGTATTGTTGCAAGTCGTTTAGGTGTACCTGCTGAGAGTCTCTCATACGGCTCTGAGACGCTTAATCAGGGGGTAAGAGGTCTTGTTGCTACTGGTGCCACACTTGCTACAGCAGGCGCTTTACCTGCTGTCCTACCTGTTGTAAAGGCTAATGCTGCTCCACTTGCTAACATTGCAGCTAAGATGGTAACAAGAGCACTAGGCTTTGATATAGCACAGAAGACAGCAAGGATAGCTGTAGGTGATGAGCCTGTTGACAATTTCCTTGAAGCAATGACACCAATAATAGCATTCACATCTACACATCCAGCAGAGATACAAGCTGGCGTACAAGGATTAAAGGCTCTGGCTGGCACTGTTAATAATGCGGTTCTTGGCAGTTCTCGCCTAAATAGCGTTGCTGACAACATGGTTAGGCAAAGAACTAAGGAGCAAATTGAACAAGCTAATAATCGGGTGCTTAATAATTGGGAAATGTATAGAAACCTTAGCCCAGGGCTTAAAAAGGTTATTGAGGAAAGGGCAAAGAGAGTTAATATAGTTGTTGAAAAAAACTCACCTGATATACACTACGGAGGGTACTCAATACCTCCCCACCCATTCCGATATGGAGGTGATGATTACAATATAATGATGAACGAAAAGTTTCCTCTTAAGGATAGGGTTGCTGCATCCTTACGTTGGAACGAGCCTGTCGTGGGGATTGTTAGAGACTCTAACCCAGTTAAGACAATATTAAACGTAGGCAAGTTTAGTAGAAACTTGCCACAGACAGCATCTCATGAGCAAGTACATCAGATACAGAATGTTGCTGATTTTGGTGCGCAGAACACATATAGGGACAGGATCATAAAGCCAAATGTACCCTACTTAATTTCTTACGGTCGGGATGGTGGGGAAACAAACTTTGGTTACGCAAATCAAGAAATCCCAGCCTATACAGGCGGTATTCGTAACGCCATGCGAGAATTTAACATTAACCGTCCTTCTGACCTAAAAGAAATGGTCAAATATTTCGAACAGAGGTTGGGTGACACCAACATAATGCAAGCGCTTACTAATGATTTTGTGAATAAAGCTACTAATGAGTTC
>Ga0116204_1000262_pt1 | contig 28752 bp, 26 predicted proteins | sample LakKivwa52mmetaG_FD_94481 | JGI IMG/M metagenome (GOLD analysis project Ga0116204, IMG submission 94481) | Anoxic lake water microbial communities from Lake Kivu, Rwanda to study Microbial Dark Matter (Phase II) - Lake Kivu water 52m metaG | ecosystem: Environmental > Aquatic > Freshwater > Lake... | reverse complement strand
TCACTATCAGTTGGCTCATGTGGGTCTCCTGATGATCGCCTCCCGGCGGTATAGAGACATCAAGGATACTCGCTTGAGCCAATTTTTATCAAGAGCGCAGCCCATCGCTTTGGCGCGCTAACGTTAATTTTGGCAGGCTTGTTAGTTGTTGCCGTTGTAGGTGCCTTTACGGTGATTGTGTTCACCAACCGCACGCTTGGCCCGCTTCAAAGCATGACAAATGCAGCCATCGCTATCGAAAAAGGCGATTTCACACAAAAAATTACTGTTAGCAGTCAGGATGAGATTGGCTTGCTGGCAACAACCTTCAATAGCATGGCGAGTCAGTTGTACGGCATTTTCAGTTCCCTCGAACAACGTGTAGCTGAACGTACCCGCGCCTTGACCACTGTGTCTGAAATCAGCACGGCAGCATCCACTATCCTGAATATCGACATCCTGTTGCAGGAAGTGGTCAATCTTTCCAAAGAACACTTTGGCCTGTACCACTCCCACATTTACTTGCTGGATGAAGCGGGCGAGAACCTGGTGCTGGCCGCCGGGGCTGGCGAACCTGGTCGCATCATGGCCGCCGAAAAACGCTCCATCCCGCTCAACCGCGAACAATCGCTGGTGGCGCGCGCCGCCCGTGAACGCGGCGGTGTCACTGTCAACGATGTGACCCAGGAACCCGACTTCCTGCCCAACCCCTTGCTGCCCGATACACGCGCTGAATTGGCTGTTCCGATGATGTTCGGCGAAAAAGTGATTGGCGTGTTCGATGTGCAGTCTGAGCAGGTTGGCCGCTTCACCGAAGCAGATATTGCCGTTCAAACTACGCTGGCCGCGCAGATTGCCTCTGCCGTGCAGAACGCGCAATTGTTTGCCCAATCCAAAACTTTCCAAGAGCGGTTCTCGCTGGCGGTGGAAGGCTCGAACGACGGCGTATGGGACTGGGACATGACCACCAATAACGTCTACTTTTCCCCGCGCTGGAAGGAAATGGTTGGCTATGGCGAAAACGAATTGAATAATGGCTTTGCCGACTTCGAGTCCTTGTTACATCCAGAAGACCACGACCGCGCCCTGGCGGCGGTCAACGATTACCTGACCGGTAAAAAAGCAGCCTACGACATCGAATTCCGCTTCCATCACAAGGATGGCTCGTATCGCTGGATCCGCGCGCGTGGCAAGGCCCTGCGGAATGAGAACGGCTTGCCATATCGAATGGCCGGCTCGCACACGGATATTACCGAAAGTAAACTGGCGCAGGATAACATCACGAAACGCGCCGAACAACAGGAAGCCCTCAACCTGATTACCCAAAAAATCCAGGAAACAACATCCGTAGAAGATGCCCTTAAAATCACCGCCCGCGAACTAGGCCATGCCCTGGGGATGAAGTCAACACTGGTGACGCTCAAACCCGAGGCACCCGGTGCGACGCGGGTTAGTGCCCATATTCAGGCTGTCCGCCACGGCGACATTTCCGGTGAAAATTAAGGAGCAAAGATGACCATCTCAAATGATTCACCGATCAAGGAAATGACTATGAAGAAAATTTCCACTGACTCAGGCATCTCAAAACAGATGATTCAATATGCAACCCTGGGGGCGGTCTTCCAGATCATCTTTGGGTTGTTTGCCTCTTTGGGCGGATTTTTGAAAGGCAGCATCGTCTCCTGGCAGGATTACGTTCTGCTTGTCACACCTATTATTGTATTTGTATTAGGGCTGACCGGTCTTGTGCTGTTACGGCGTGAAAAACCCATCCAGGGAGCCAGTCTTGTTTTCATTGCCAATTTAATACTGCCAATTGTGGCAATTTTGCTCCAAACAGGGCTGGGCTGGGCGGTTTTTGTTTACGCCCTGACTTCGTCCATTATGCTGATCTGGCGGGCAATGCCCAACGTCACACGCCGTTGGACTTTCATCCTTGCCGCCCTGACCCTGGTTTTGATCGCGGCGATGGAATGGTTTAATCCATCTGTACGAGTGGCTGCCGGCGCTGAATTGTCTACGTTTTTCTATATTGCAAGTGTTATCATGACGGCACTCTTTTATGCACAATCCAGCCATGAATTTTGGACTACAGGGAACATCGAGACCAAAATCGTTCTATGGGCAGGAACTGGTTTTTTCATCTCAGCAGCCTTAATTATCGGTTACGCAGCGTTTACACTGCGCAATCAGGTTAGCCGTTCCGCAGAAGAAACCGCCCAGAAAATTGCTCGTGAAAAAGCGGCTGATATCCGAACGGTGCTCGAAAGAACCCTCGGCGCTGCGGAAACATTTACCCAATCGGTATCGGTGGTGAAAACCGAAGGCGTTCAATTAAGCCGCGCGCAGGTGAATGCAATGCTCAGGCAAATGCTCAAGGAGAATCCGCAATTTGTTGGCGTGGATGTGCTTTGGGAACCTAACGCCTTCGACCGCATGGATGCGGAGTTTGCCAACACGGAAGGCAGCGACGCCAACGGACGTTTCGTCCCCTATTGGACGAGGGGCCCCGGCGGAGAGATTCAAGTGGAACTGCTTCAGGATTACGACATAAGTGATTGGTATCAGTGCCCCAAGACGACCAAGGTGACATGCCTGATCGACCCTTATATTTACCCGGTCCAGGGGCAAGATGTCTGGATGACCTCGGTGGTGGTGCCGTTTGTCGTCGATGGCACTTTTTATGGGATTACAGGTGTGGATACACCCGTCACCTTCTTGCAGGAAATTGCGGACGATGTGAATATATTCGATGGCAAGGGCTATGTGGCCATTTTCAGCAACAATGGCACGATATTGGGCATGACAGGTCAGCCTGAGTTGATCGGCCAGACCGCCACAGTGATTCATGACCATTTTTCCGCAGAAGACTATTTGACGATCAAAAATGGAGAGGAAAAACTTCAGTATGCCGATGACGGAATGCTGGAGGCATACGCTCCCATCCGTGTCGGGGAAACCGTCAGCCCCTGGTCGGTCAACGTCATCGTTCCGAGGGAAATCATCCTCGCCGATGCGACCAGGCAAATGTGGAACATGATTGGCATTGGGGGCAGTTTGCTTGTCCTCTCGTTGGTTGCGTTGTTCTATGCCGCGCGACAGATCGCCCAACCCATCCGCAAGTTGACTGAAACTGCCCAGGTGGTGGCAGGGGGCAACCTGGACGTGACCGCGGATGTCAAAAGCAAAGACGAAACCGGTGTGCTAGCCACTGCCTTCAATCAAATGACCTCCCAATTGCGCGACCTGGTCGGTTCGCTGGAACAACGGGTGGCCGACCGCACCAAAGCCCTGGCGACTGTGGCCGAGGTGGGCACCGCCATTGCCACTATCTTGGAAACCGACCGGCTCTTACAGGAAGTGGTGGACCTGACCAAGGAACGCTTCAGCCTGTATCACTCACACATCTACCTGCTCGATGAAACTGGCGAGAACCTGGTGCTGGCTACCGGGGCTGGTCAAATCGGCCGCGCGATGGTGGCCGAAGGGCGTTCAATCCCTCTCAGCCGCGAACAATCGCTGGTGGCGCGCGCTGCCCGTGACCGGAAGGGCGTTACCGTAAATGACGTCGCTCAGGAGATAGGCTTCCTTCCCCATCCGCTCCTGCCGGATACCCATGCCGAACTGGCAGTGCCCATGATCGTGGGCGAGAAAGTGATCGGTGTGTTCGACATCCAGTCCGAACAGGTGGGGCGCTTTAGCGAAGCAGATATCGCCGTGCAGACTACGCTGGCATCCCAGGTTGCCACCTCCATCCAGAATGTGCGCCAGTTTGAGCAATCCAAAAAACGGGCGGATTTGGAATCGCTGGTCAATGTCATCGGCCAGAAAATCCAACGCACCACCTCCATCGAAGAAACCCTGCAAATCGCAGCCCGCGAACTTGGATTGGCGCTTGGCGCGCAGAATGTCAAGGTCATGGTTGGGCAATCAGTTAGCAGAAATCTCGATGCTGATAATGTGGAAGTCAATCAAGCGCTGGTTAAATAAGGTGCCTGAAATGATCAAAAACGAGTATACAGTGTGTCGGCCGATTAGCCGGGCTAACTGAAAGAGAGAGGATCATGCTTAAAAAACTATTCCCTCCCATTGAAAACGCGAACGCCCAATCCCCACAGGATTCAGGATATATCAACGTGCAGCGCGCATTCTGGGTTGTGTTCGTATTCCTCATTGTGATTTTGCTATCCATTGCAACCGGTATCTATCAAGCGATGCAGAATCCCTACTGGCAGTTCTATGCGAACGTCCTGGTTAATATCTGTATTTCAGGATTAATGCTCTCGGCGGGGATCAGCATCCGTCGTGGACAGGCTGGCAGAGGATTAAAAATAGTGTATTGGACAGTACTCATTGGGGTTCCATTAAACATTTTTCTGGTCTCTGGCACAATTTATATTCTTGCCGCCTTCACCCTGATTTCCAGCTTTATTACCATTTTCCTGCTTTTCCCTCCCGCCTGGAGGAAATGGACGCCTTTTGGTTCGGTTACAGCTGTTGCGATCATGCTGCTGGTGGATTATCTCAATCCGCCCTTTCGATTTGCCGGGGAAGCGCTCACAAACATTGGTATTCTGGGTTCGGTAACCGTAGCTATCCTGCTTGTCAGTATCGCCTTTTTGGTCATCCGCCTGGCCTGGGGCGGAAACATCCGCGTCAAAATCGTCACATCGTTCACCGTAATCGCCTTGATCTCGGTGGCAATTGTGGGGACGGTAGTGTACTTCAGCTATCGGAACCAGGTGCGTGAAGATATCCGTCAGCGTCTATTGAATATCATTAGCATCACCGCACTTCAACAAGACGGTGACCTTTTTGCCACCATTCAAACTGTGGAAGATATGCAGGGAGAGGCATACCAGAAAATGGAGGCTGTCAATCATGCCATCATCGCCACTGACCGCGACCTTGCCTACATTTTCTCGGTACGTGTCGATGAACAGGGCAAGATGGTCTTCGTGGTTGATAGCGGCCTGGAGGAAGGTTATGTGCCTCTGGAAGTAGGCGTCCCGTATGATGATCCGAGTGCATTGCTGGCTGAAAACACCCTCACCCTCGACCGCGCGATCGTCGAAGACGATTTTTACACAGACGAATACGGCACCTTCCTTTCCGCCTATGCCCCCATCTACAAGAAGGATGGCACCCGCGCTGGCATCGTTGGTGTCGATATTTTCTCCGGAAAAATCCTTGAGCAGGAACGGGCGGTGCTCTACCTGATCCTTGGAACCACCCTTGGCACAATGGTCCTCGTCACCCTGATTGGTCTGTTCCTGGGAAACCTGTTCGTTGGCCCAATCATCAATTTGTCGCGTGTCACCCAGCAAGTTATCGATGGCGACCTGGGCGCTCGCGCTGCCGTCGAAACCACCGATGAAGTCGGTGAACTGGCCAAAGACTTCAACCTCATGACCTCCCAGTTGCAGGAAACCCTGCAAGGCCTGGAAGAACGCGTTGCAGACCGCACCCGCAACCTGGAACTGGCCGCGGAAGTGGGACGCTCAGTTTCGCAGGTGCGTGAACTGGACGTGATGTTGAGGGAAGCCTGCGACCTCATCTTGAAGGAATTCGACCTCTACTACGTGCAGGTCTACCTGGCCGACCCCGGCCAGTCGAAACTGGTGCTGGAAGCCGGCACCGGGGAGGTGGGCACGCAACTGCTTGGGCGTGGTCACAGCCTGCCGCTGGATGCCGGTTCGATTAATGGCCGCGCGGCGGTCGAAAAACAGCCGGTAGTGATCGCTGACACCACCCAAAGCGCTGCCTTCCGCCAGAACCCGCTGCTGCCCGAGACGCGCAGTGAAATGGCTGTGCCCCTGATCATTGGCGACCAGGTGGTGGGCGTACTCGACATGCAGGGGAACCAGCCCGGCATCTTGAACGAAGATGTACTGCCCGCTTTCGAAGCCCTGGCTGGTCAAATGGCAGTTGCGATTCAAAACGCGAACCTGCTGGCAGAAACCCAACAAGCCCGTGAAGAAGTCGAAAAACAGGCCCGCCGCCTGGTGCGCGCCAACTGGCAAGATTATCTCGACAGCATCCACCGCCCCGAGCAGGTTGGCTATGTGTTCGAGCAAAACCAGATTCTCCCGCTGGATGACGAGACTGAACCCCAGGAAGAAACCAACTTGCTCACCGCCCCCATCTCGCTCGCCGGCGAGCAGCTTGGCTCCCTGGTTATAGAAGTGCAAGAGGAGCGCCAGACCCAACAGGCGACCGAACTGGCCAATATCGTTGCCCGCCAGGTGGCCCAGCAAATCGAAAACCTGCGCCTGCTGGAAAGCGCAGCGCGTTACAGGCTCGAAGCTGAACAAGCCGCCCGCCGCCTGACCCGCGAAGGCTGGGAAGAATACTTCTTGACCAAAACAGATCAACCATTGAGCTTCATGTATGACTTGAAGGAAGTCAAGGCCCTGGAATCGGAACTTGCGCTCCAGGCCGAAGCCGTGTTAACTGTTCCCGTCAAGGTGCGCGAGGAAACCATCGGCAAACTGGCCGTTCTCGATGCAGACTCTGCCGACCCTGAAATACTCGAACTGGTCAACACCGTCTCCGAGCGATTAAGTGAACACATCGAGAGTTTGCGCCTGCTCGAAGAAACCCAGCGTGGACAGGTCGAACTGAACAAACGCGCCCGCCAACTGGCAGCCGTCTCGCAAATCAGCACCGTTTCCTCCCGCGAGTTGGATACTCAAAAAATGCTCGCCACCGTAGTGCAGATGGCCCAGCGCGAATTTGGACTGTACCACGCGCACATCTTTACCTACAATGAACACGCCGGACACCTGGAAATTGTCGCCTGCGGCTGGCAGGAAGGCGATGAAAACGAGGGGAGCCACGAAGTAACGGTCATCCCGCTCGACCAGGAACAATCGCTGGTCGCCCGCGCCGCCCGCACCCGTCTCCCGGTCGTCGTCAATAACGTGCGCAGTGAATCAGACTGGCTGCCCAACCCCCTGTTGCCAGAAACAGCCTCCGAACTGGCCGTTCCCCTGGTCATCGGTGACGAAGTCCTGGGCGTGCTGGACGTGCAGTCCGATCGCTTGAATGCCTTCAGCGACGAAGATATCAACATCCAGGCCACCCTGGCCGCCCAGGTGGCAACCGCCCTGCAAAACGCCCGCTCCTTTGCCCGCGCCCAGCGCCAGGCCGAGCGTGAAGCCATGCTCAACGCCATCAGCCAGAAAATCCAGAGCGCCACCTCGGTTGAAGCCGTGCTGCAAATTGCCGCCCGCGAACTCGGTCACGCCCTCGGCGCGCCGCGCACCATTGCCCAGTTGAGCATGAAAGACAAGAACTAGTACCCGGACTACCTAAAAATGTAGGGTAAAAACCACCTGAAACAGCCATATTGACCCTACATCTTTATAAACGCCGGGCACTAGCCGGGCAGGCCAGGAGACTTTCGAACCATGTCCAAAGACATACTCCACACCAGGATTCAAGAGCTTTTCTCAGATTTAGAACATCTTGCGAATCAACCCCAGGTTGATTCAGCGGTGGTGCTTTGTGAGTTGGAAGCGTTGCGGACACGTGTATCCACCCAGGAAACGCAATCCCTGCCAAACCGGCGAAAAGAGCAGCCGGTCAAAAAAGCGCAGCGCGCCCCCATCATTTACGAGAAAGAACAGGTTGGATATGCTTACACTGGTAAGCGTGTCGAAGCCTTGCAGGCCGCAAACATTGCCGGATTGGACGTAAACCAGGCCTTGCTCGCCCCGCTCACCGATACCGGCAAACCGATCGGCTCGGTGCTGATTGAACCCGCGCCTGAGCGGCCGTGGGGAGACGATGCAGTCGACTTAACCGAAGCCGTCGCCAGGCAGGTTTCGCTACAAATCCAAAACCTGCGCCTGCTTGAATCCGCCGAACGCGCCCGCGCCGAAGCCCAGGCCGCCACCCGCCGCTTTACCCATGAAAGCTGGGAATCATTCCTGGATGCCATTCACCAGAGCGAGCGCGTTGGCTATGTGTATGACCAGGCTGGCGTGGAACCGTATGTTGAACCCACCCCGGCAGATGCAGATTTCAGCGAAACCATCACCGTGTTGGATGAACACATTGGTAAATTGGCCTTGAATTCCAGCCCGGCCAACCCGCTCACCGACGAAGACAAAGCCCTGATTTCCGCGGTTGCAAGCCGCTTGGGCCAGCAAGTTGAAAACCTGCGCCTGCTGGCCGATGCCTCGCGCGCCCGTGCCGCGGCCGAAGAAGCCACCCGCCGCATGGCGCGCGATAGCTGGAAGGCCTATGCTGAAGGGAAAGACGACTCAGCCCTGGGCTTCATCTACGACTCCAACCAAGTCTTGCCTCTCTCTGAAACTCCAGCCGATATCAGCCTGTCAAAAGCGCTGGTGGTGCGCGGCGAACCAATTGGACAATTGGCCGTGGCTGGGCTAAGCGACATCTCGCCCGAAGTAGCCGACCTGATGGACGCCATCGCCGCCCAGGCCAGCGTCCACCTTGAAGCCCTGCGCTTGACTGAAGAACTACAAAAACGCGCCGCCGAATTGCAGGAACTCGACCGTCTCAAATCATCCTTCCTGGCGAACATGAGCCATGAACTGCGCACCCCGCTCAACTCCATACTTGGCTTCTCGGATGTTATGCTCGAAGGCATCGACGGCCCGCTGACCGATTACATGGAAAACGACCTGCGCCTGATTCAGAAAAACGGCCAGCACTTGCTCCACCTGATTAACGACGTGCTCGATATGGCCAAGATTGAATCGGGACGCATGAACCTGCACCCGGAGAAGTTCAGGGTTCATGCCATGCTGGAGAATGTCATCAGCATCACCTCCACCCTGGCAAATACCAAAAACCTGGCCCTGTTCATCGAACCCGATTCAGACAAGGAAGTCGAAATTATCGCCGACGACACGCGCCTCAACCAGGTCATGATTAATCTGGTCAACAACTCCATCAAATTCACCGAAACCGGCCAGGTTAGCCTGCGCGTCAGCCTGCGCGATCATGATAAAATCTTAATCGTTGTTAAAGACACCGGCATCGGTATTCCCGCCGACCACCTGGAGAAAATCTTCCAGGAATTCTCCCAAGTTGATACATCCACCACCCGCAAAGCTGGCGGCACGGGGTTGGGGCTGCCCATCAGCCGCCGCCTGGTCGAAATGCACGGCGGACGGTTAAGGGCTGAAAGCGCCGGTATCCCAGGCGAAGGCTCCACATTCTATGTTGAACTGCCCATCGAAGCCCAAATTACCGAATCCATCGAGAAAACGATGAAATAACCATGTCAATGCCCACTTACTTGGAATGCACCGCCTGCGCTCATCAACAGCCTTACCAGCCCTTTACGCCAACGGTTTGTAACCAGTGCGGCTCACAGTGGCTCGAAACGCGCTACGATTACACCGCTTTCAAACGGGAAATCCTGCGTGGATTGCCTGGCCGGCCCTTCAACATGTGGCGCTACCAGGACATCCTGCCGCTCGAAAACCCCGCCGGGCTGGATTTGTATCCCGCTGGCGGAACCCCGCTCTGGCTGTCACAGCGGTTTGCGCCTGCCCTCGGTCATTCCAGCGTCTACATCAAGGATGAACGCTACGGCCCGACCAGTTCATTCAAGGACCGCCAGGCCGCCGGGGCGGTAGCAGCCATGCTCGAAAGCGGCATCAAGGAAGCGGTCATCGCCTCGACCGGCAATGCCGCCGTGGCGTATGCCGCCGCTTGCGCCCGGGGCGGTATCAAGCTATGGGTCTTCATGACCAGCCTGGTGCCGCAGGAAAAACTGCGCGAAGCCGCCCTGTTTGGGGCCGAGGTCATACGCGTCAGCGGCAACTACGACCAGACCAAGCAAATCGCATCCCAATTCGCGCAACGCCGACAATTGCTTCTCGACCGGGGCGCCAACTCCATCCCGGCCCGTGAGTCGATGAAAACCATCGCCTACGAAATCGTCGAACAACTCGGCTGGCGCTCCCCTGACTGGTACATCCAGGCTGTCAGCGGCGGTATGGGGCCGCTGGGAGTCTACCAGGGCTTCGAGGAATTGCTCCGCATGGGACTCATCGACCGGATTCCCAAACTCGCCATCCTCCAGGCCGAAGGCTGCTCCCCGATGGTGCAGGCTTTCAAGGCTGGCAAAGACACCGCCGAGCCGGTCATCCCCGATACATCCATCATCATCCTTTCCACCGGCGACCCCGGCGCATCGTACACCCATCTCTGGAACCTTACCCAAAAATACGGCGGCGTGATGGAATCTGTCACAGACGCCGAAGCTTTCAGCGCCATGCGGTCGCTGGCAAAGAGCGAAGGGATGGCGGTTGAACCGGCTACGTCGGTTGCTTTTGCCGGGTTGGAAAAACTGCTCAAAAACAACGTCATCGGCCCCGAAAAAACCGTCGTCGTCAACTGCACCGGTCACACCTTCCCGGTTGAAAAACACGTCTTGGGCGACCAGTGGGCGGTAGATGTCCACCTGAGCGAAGGCCAGGCCCCCGCCCCGCGCGAAGGCCTGCAAGCCGCGCTCGAAAACCTGGATGAAAAAGCTACCACCGTCCTGCTGATTGACGACAACCCCGACGACGCCCTGCTCATTCGCCGCATCCTCGAAGCGCGTAAATCCTACCGCGTTTTCCACGCCAAAGACGGTTGGGAAGGCCTGGCTATGGCCCGCCAAAAACTACCCGACCTGATTGTGAGTGACCTGACCATGCCCGGCATCGACGGCTTCGGGCTGGTCGAAGAATTGAAACTGGACCCGCGCACCACCCATATCCCAATTGTGGTCGTCAGCGCCAAAGACATCACCCGCGAAGAACGCCAGCGGTTGAACGGTCATATCGAGGCCGTGTACCAAAAAGGTTCACTGACCCCGCGCAAGTTTGTCGAGCAGGTGGTCCAGACCATAGAAGAAGATAAGAACGGCGAAAAAGGAGCGTAAGGTGGGCTGTAACATCTTGTGCATCGAAGACAACCCGGATAATATGTTGCTCCTCAAACGTGTCCTCGAATCTGCCGGATATTCGATGCGGCAGGCATTCAATGGACAGGATGGTCTCAAAATCGCCGAAACCGAACCGGTTGACCTGGTTTTGCTGGATATCAACCTGCCCGACATCGACGGATATGAAGTGACGCGCAGGCTGCGCGCCAGCGCCATTCCAGGTGCAGCCCGCCTGCCCATCCTCGTCATTACCGCCAACGTCCAAAAACGGGATGTGGAACAAGCCATGACAGCCGGCGCAACCGAATTTATCACCAAGCCCATCGATATTTTCGAGTTGTGTTCCCGGGTTGAAAGTTATGTGCCTCCGTCGTAACCGTAACGTGGAATTCATTTCGCGAATCAACCATACAGAGCCCGGATAGCGAAAGAACAGGAGCATCCGCAAGCCCCCCGTTTGGCTGAGGATGGAACATGAAGGAGTTTTCAATAATGGGAAACAATGTCTTGTACATAGAGGATAACTCGGATAATATGCTGCTCGTCAAGCGTGCCCTCGAATCGCGCGGTTATCGCCTGTTGCAAGCCATGACTGGTTTGGATGGTATCGCAGTTGCGGAAAAAGCAGACGTGGATTTGATATTGCTGGACATCAACTTACCTGACATCGATGGCTACGAAGTGGCAAACAGGCTCAGGCATAGCAAAAAAACTTCCCTGGCTTACACCCCAATTATCGCCATCACCGCCAACGCCCTGAAAGGCGATGCTGAAAAAGCGCTTGCGGCTGGCTGTGATGTGTACATGTCCAAGCCTATCAACATCCGCGAATTGTGGGCGCAGGTCGAAGGCTTGCTGCCATCAGAAATCTGAGTATTCCTGACAGGTTTTTGATAAGATGCCGGGAAACCAGGTTTCCCGGCATCTTATTATTAAGGCAGAAGCGTGCCGCAACATTTGCGCCTGAAATCAGCAATTCCAAATCCAAAACTACAAAAAGCATCCGCTCTTGTCTGTTCTTGTCCGCGTCCATTCCAGATTTGGAATTGCTGGCCTGAAACCGCCCGGCTTGACGCAGCCAGGCAAAGAAAGTAATATCGCTGTGAAACCAAACCTATCTGGAGAGACAAACTATGAACACTGGCGACTTCAACGGCTGGCCCACCCGCATCATCGAAACCCAATTCCTGCGGCTCGAATTCTTGTCCGCCTCCCCGCGCATTGTCCGCTTCTACCCCTTCGGTAAGGCAAACCTGTTCGCCGACCTGGGCAATGAATTTATAGAAACCCCTTACGGGCCGTTCTACTTCCGGGGCGGGCATCGCCTGTGGCACTCGCCCGAAGCCATGCCGCGCACCTACATACCCGATAACGAAGGCGCAGTTGTTAGCGAAATCCCTGGCGGCGTGCGCATCGACCAACCCGCTGAAACCTGGACGCATATTGCCAAAAGCATCGAAATCCGCCTGAACGAGAATCAGCCACAGGTCCTTGTGCGTCACGAAATGCGCAACGATGGCCCCTGGGCGGTGGAATCTGCCCCCTGGGCCCTCACCATGTTCCGGCTGGGCGGCGTGGGCATCTTTCCCCAGCCGGTTGGCAATGTCGACCCGGCCGGCCTGCTCGCCAACCGGCAGATAGCCATCTGGCCCTATACGAAGATGGATGACCCACGCCTGACCTTGCGCGACGATTTCATCCTGCTGCGCGCCAGCGGCGGCCTGCCCCCCGTAAAAGTGGGCTATTTCAATCCGCACGGCTGGCAGGGTTATTACATTGACGGGACGCTGTTCATCAAACGCTTCGACCCGTTGCCCGGCGCAAACTTCCCCGATGGCGGCTGCAACACCGAAACCTATACCAACCATAAATTCCTCGAACTCGAGACCCTCGCCCCGCTCACCAAACTCGCTCCTGGCGAGACCATCACACATACCGAAACGTGGGAGGTCTACGAGGGACTCTCGCACCCCCTCATCCCGCCTGCCCTGGCAGATTTAATCACCGCTGTTATGCGCCGTCCCGAAGGTTGAACGCAGAAACCTTCATCTGAAGTCTCAAAACCTTCGGGACGTTTTGCAAAAATAGGAGCTAGACATGGACGCACTCGAAGCCATCCGCACACGCCGCAGTATCCGCAATTTCACCGGCAAATCGATTCCAAAAACAGACCTCGAAACCATCGTCGATGCAGGCCGCCTGGCCGCCACCGGCCATAATCACCAGCCCTGGGATTTCATCGTTGTCACAAATAAGGAAACCATCATGCAGTTCATCCCCGCCGCGCCCTGGATCATCCAGGCTGGGGCGGTGATTGCGCTTGTGTTAGACCCCGAAACCCGCTGGTGGGTGGAAGACGGCGCCGCCGCCATCCAGAACATGCTCGTTGCCAGTACCGCGCTTGGCTACGGTGCATGCTGGGTGGAAGGCGATGTCCTGCCGCGCGAGGAACATTTCAAGGATTTGCTGAATATCCCAGACGAAAAACGCCTGATGGCGCTGATTCCTATCGGCGTCCCGGCAGAAAGCCCGGAGCGGGAGAAAAAGCCGCTCGCGCAGGTCATCCATTGGGAAAAATTTTAGCTGGAAATGTCCCGAAGGTTTTTTTCCGGGCGATGATTCGTTCTGGTAGAACCTTCGGGACGTGGATTTCTGGTGATAAAATCACCCCGCACTTTTACCATCCATCCAGAAAGGCTTTCCCATAGTATGAACAATTCACGAGCCGTCTATATCGGCACTGACAGCGGCGCGACCACCTCCAAAACCGGCGGCGTATGGAGCGACGGAACCACCATTTCGACCAAACTCCTGCAAAAACCCACCAACGCCCAGCAAGGCACAGCCGCCGTCATTCGCGGCTGGGTGGAAGGGGTGAACGAATACCTGGCACAAAACAACCTGTCGTGGGATCAAGTGCAGGGCGTTGGCCTGGCCATCCCCGGCCCCTACCAGCGCTACGGAGTTTTGGACCGCTCGGCCAACCTTCCGGCCAGTTTCGAGGGCTGGGACGTGCATACCGAATATAGCAGCGCGTTGGCCGAACGCGCCGGGCGGGCGGTTCCCCTGGTGGTTGGCAATGACGGCAACTACGGCGGCGTGGCCGAGGCCCAGCGCGTGCGCGGCAGCGGCAACAGCACCGTCCTCATGCTGGCCCCCGGCTCTGGCCTGGGCGTGGCGTATGTGGATAGTCACGGCCTGCCGCTCGAGGGCGATACCCTGGCCGGGATGGAGGGCGGACACATGCCCGCCCCGCTGCAACTGCTCGACACCAAACCCTATCCCTGCGGCTGCGGCAAGGATTGGGGCTGCGTTGAAGTCTACACCACCATTTCGGGCCTGCCTTACCTGCTGGCCGAAAAACTGGAGAAATACCCCGAACACGACCTGGCGAAATCGAATGCGCCGGTCAAAGAAAAAGTCCTGGCCCTGCGCGGATTGGCCCAACACGGCGACCCGCTGGCAACTGAGATTTTCGACTTCCAGGCGCGCGCCATGGGCCTGCACGTCGCCAACCTGGCCATGGCGCTCGACCCGACCTTCGTGGTCATCGGCGGCGGGTTGATGGACCCCGAAGCCACCACCGAAGGATTCCGAGATCGCTACCTGCGCATCATCCGCGAGACGGCCCTGCCCTACCTTTGGCCGGCCCAGCGCGCCCGCATCACCATCGTCCCCGCCACGCTCGGCGACCTGTCGCAAGCCATCGGCGCGGCGTTGGTCGCGCTGTATAAGGCGCGGTCGTAGTATTTATCCAACCCAAAAGCCCGGCGTATGGAAGCCGGGCTTTTTTGTGGGGGAGAAAAGCGCATGGAGTCAAAAAACTCCCGATTTTGTCCGAAGTCGGGAGTTTTCGGACTCCACATTGAGAATTGCTGATTTTTGCAGCCGCAGATTTTCAACGCGGGTTATAATATTTATATGGGCGAGCGCGAATTCCTGATTTATCTTGACCCTGCCCGACGGCGGAATCGTTATCGCCATTATCATACTTGGGAAGGGAATCAGGTAGTTGGATTCCGCATCCAATTCGAAGCCTTAATCGACGGCGAATGGGTCGCCATTGTGCGCTACGATACCGCCCACAAACGTCCACACCGGGACGTAATGCACCCTGATGGTTCGGAAACCAAAGAGTGGTTTGACTTTTACACCAGCGCAGAAGTCCTGACTTTGGGTCAGCGCGACATTATGGAGAATTGGAAAGTTTATAGGAAGCAGTTTGAGAAGGAGTTAAGGAAATGAAAGAGTTTTATCGCGCAAAATTCAACGAGCTTTTCCTGGAGTTCAATCGGTATATTCTCGACCACCCCGATTTCACGGAAACATTCCCGCAGGGCGCCGAGGTTGTTTTGCTCGACAGCCGCGACCCTGGCTACAACCGCTTCATGCTCCAAAGCGCGCCCAAAGACCCACAAAGCGTAGTTTTTGTTGATGTTGGCGAACTTGCGCCGGTAAAATCACGGCTCAGGCGTCCCAAAGTCATTGCCCGTCCGTCCTTCGTTGCATAAAATCACCCAAAGAGAAACTCCGGGATGGCGATCCCGGAGTTTCTCTTTTCCCTAGCCCGAGGCCGATACGAAAGTTTTAGAACCTTCGGGACGGTTGATTTCAATACGGTTTCGCCAACAGTTCCTCGAATACCTTTTTCGAGGCCTCATCCACCACCGCGTGCTGGCTGCTGCCGTGACTGTCCATCGTCACCACCACCGGGAAATCCTTGACTTCGATAACCCACAGCGCTTCGGGGACGCCGAACTCCAGTTTGAAGACGCCCAGCACCTTCGTCACGCTCTGGGCAATGTAAGATGCCGCCCCACCGATGGCGTGAAGGTACACGCCAGGCGTTTCCTGGCAGCCTTTGAGCGTTTTTGCGCCCATGCCGCCCTTGCCAATCACGCCCTTGACGTTGAAATGCTTCATCACATCGGCCTGGTACGGCTCCTCGCGGATGCTGGTGGTCGGCCCGGCGGCCACGAATTTGTAGTCTTTGGTATCCAACCCGCTGACGACCGGCCCACAGTGATATATCACGCCACCGTTCAGCAGTTTTTTGAGTTCTTCGTAAACCTGCAAGTCGTCGTCCTTCGGCTCTTTGGTTTTCTTGATGAAAGTTTCCATCATCCATTTGTGGGCTGCATCGCGCCCGGTCACCATCACACCGTTCAACAGCACCGGCTCGCCGACGCGCAGTTCGCGGATGGCTTCATCGCTGGCTGGGAGTTGAATTGTTTTCATAGATGTCTCCTTACGCGTTACGGATTACGCAACTCATAATTCGTAATCCGTGATTTGTTCAGTCGTAGATGACTTCCTCGCCCCTCACCACCATCTTGCGGCGGCGATAGGCCCAGCACATGTACGAAACCGACACAAAATAACTGGCCGGTAAACGGTGCAGGCCGGTGATTTTGGTGTCGATAACCGTCGTCTGGCCGCCGAAACCCATCGGGCCGATGCCCAACTGGTTGGATTCATCGGTCAGGCGTTCTTCGAGGGCCGCCACTTCGGGGTCGGGGTTACGCTCGCCAATTTTGCCGAACAGGATTTCTTTGGATTTGATGTAGGAGGAACCCCGGTCGCCGCCAATTGCCACGCCCAGGATGCCCGGCGCGCAGCCCTGTCCCTGGGCTTTTTGGACGGCGTCAAGCACCACTTTCCGCACCCCTGCCAGGTCGCGCCCCGCGCCGAGAGCGTTGTTCGGCAGCGAATACTGCGCCCCCACGTTTTCGCAGCCGCCGCCCTTGAGCATCAATTCGATGGTCAGCGGTTGGTCGGCATCGACTTCCTCGAAATGGATGTAGGGGAAATCCTCGCCGCCCAGGTTGTTGCCGCTATTTTTGTCGTAGATGGCATCGACCGCATTCGGGCGCATATACGACTTTTTGGTGGCAATCACCATCGCGTCCCGAATCATTTGGCGTAGTTTGCGGGTGCTATAGCCTTCGGGGTAATGGACGTAGAAAATCGGCGTGCCGGTATCCTGGCAGATGGGCGTGGAATTTGCGCGTGAAATTTCCACATTTTTCAACACCGTTTCCATTGCGCCGCGCGCCGCCGAGCCGGGCGTTTCTTTCTCCACCGCCGCCCGCAGGCGTTCTTCCACGTCCGCTGGCAGGTCGCTGGAGGTGCGGCGGATAAATTCGACAATTTCATTGGTCAAATCTCGCATATTTGCCTCCGTTGGAATGTTTTTATGATACACCAAAGTAGCGCGAAATTAATTTCGCGTTACACAAATTCGCATCACATGTTGGTTCTCTGCCCCAAATTTGTATTTGTATTCTTCATCCCCGCGCATGAAGTCGAACTCGCGGCGTTTGTGGTCATTGGCCCATTGCAGCAGGTAGCCAAGCAGCACCCAGCCGGGCGAAAGTTCGCGGAAGCGCGGGTCGATGCCCGAGTTGTAGACCCAGATTTTATCGGCGTAGTCGAAGTTCAGATACCCGGCGGCTTTTTCGCCGTCCACTTCCAGGAAGGCCAGTTGCAGCCACCCGGCCCGGAAGGCGGCGTGAACGCTGGCTTTCATCTGCGAGCGCATTACGTCGGTCAGGAAGGCGGCTTTTTCGGCGTCTTGCGCCATCAGGTGCAGGAAGCCGTCCATTTCGCGGTCGAGTTGGGCTTCGTCCTCGACGATGTACCAGCGCACGTTTTTCCCGCTTTCTTCGGCGCGGCGCACCTTGCGGCGGATTTCGTGACGCTGCTTTTTGTCGATTCCGCTCAGGTAGGTCTCGAAATCGCCGGGCAGGGGGATGGAGGGCGAGGGCTGGTAGACTTCTTCGGCGTAAGTCCAGCCGCGTTTAACGGATTCATCTTTCAGGGCCTGTAACGTGGGCGATGTTTCAGGCAGGTTATACCAGTCGAGCAGCGACCAGGGCTGCGGGGCGTTCGCGTCCAGCCAGTCGAGCAGGCCTGTGATGAAGGTGGGGTGATGTTCGGAACCGACAATCAAGTCCAGGTAGTCCGAAATCTCAATGCTGCCCACCAGCAGCAGGGCGGGCAGCCCGTCGCGGTTGGCGGCAAAAAAGAGCGGGGCCAGGCCCACAAGTTTCCCGTTTTCGCGGGCGCTAACGAGGCACAGCACCGTTTTATTTTGGGGCCATTCGCCGCCGCCGCGCGTACTCCACCAGGTGGATAGATATTCGTGACGCAAGAAAGGCGCGTTAAGAATGCCCGCTTCGGCGAGGGCGTTCCACTCGTCGGCGGGCAGGTCGAAGGTTGTATGCAGTTTGAATTCCATGATGCTGGATTGTACCAGTTTGGGGAGGGGGAGGGGATGCACCGACGGGGGGCTATTACGGAACTCCAACATTTACCCGGCTTGCAGGTGATACACGCCCACGCAGTTTTTTATTTCGACACCGTAACCTTGAACTCACACTGCCCCGCCCCGGCGGCGCGGCAGGCGCGCTCTTCCACATCATGTTCGCGGCCTGAGGCCCAAAACAGGACTTCCTGTACCAGCCCAATGGTGACGTAGCAGATGGGGGTAACTTCGTGCTGCTCCACCGTGACTGCCCCGGCGCGATCTACCAGGAGCAGGTCAAGGTCGAGGGTGTGGACGGAGACGCCTTCGGGGTGTTCGCGCATGAAGCGCGCCAGCAGTTCGAGGGCGGGTTTCATGCGCATAGATGGAGGCAGGGTGCGGATAATCTGCGACTGGGCTTTTTCGGCAAGGGAGGCTGTTTCGAGCAGGCGCGGCCAGAGCAGGCGTCCGATGCGAATCAGCGTGCCGCGCGCGCCGCGTCCGTAGTAAAAGCGCATGGCCTGCTGGATGTGGGCGTAGGTTTCGGCGGCGGTGGCAGTGTTGTAACGGGAAACTGCCTGCGGGTCGACCAAATCGGCGGGCAGGGAGGCCTTCTTGAGGATGGAGACCAGGGCTTCGTTCCCTAACTCGCCAGTCAGCACGTCCAGGAATTGCCGGAAAAAGCGGGTGGGGAGTAAACGGGAATGTGGTTCCTTCACGATTTTGTGGCTCCTACTTCAAAGCGGCATTAATCATCGCCTTTGGCGAGGCAATGGGTTTCGATGGTTTCGTGTTCGACTAAACGGCACGGCTAAAGACGCTATATTGCTCGCCGGTGCGTTTGAAGCCGATTTTTTCATAAAGCGCCAGCGAAGCGGTGTTGTCGTTCTGTGTGTTGACGGTCAGGCGGGCGAGACCCTGCGTCTGGGTTTTCTGCAAAAGGTCTTGCACCATCAAATACCCGAATCGCTTTCCCTGGTGTTGTGGGTGAACCGCCAGCCGGGCCAGGTGCGCGCCAAACGGGTTGCGGGTGCTCATCTGGTAGGCGATGATTTCGCCATCCAGCAGGCCAACGGTGGAAATCTCGGCCAGTGAGAGCGCGTGTCGCAAAGAAGGCTGCGAGTTCTGCCAAAGCGGGGCAAACGCGGCAGTATCCAGCGCGGCGATGAGTGGCAGGTCCTCGCGCGTCATGGGGCGGATGGAGAGCAGGTGCGGGTTGTCCTGCCAGGAAAAAGCCATGCCGTTTTGGGACAGGATGATGACTTTTTGGTATTCGCTAAAACCGGAATCGAGCAGCAACTTTTCCAGCCAGTTATGCATGACAATGGCCGCCGCCGTTAAGCCGCGTCCGCGCAGCGCATCCTGGGCAACTTCCCACAGGGCGCGCCAGGCATGGGCTGTTGGGACGGAGGACGAGGCGGCGAACAGGCGCAGCCAGGCTGCGCTTCCTGGGTCGGGAGGGCAGGCCAGGGCGGCGCAGGAAATGCCGTGCTGCTCCAGCATCCAGTATTCTGGCGCGCCCAGCCAATCGAGCGGGGTGCGCCAGTCGAGATGGCGGTGAACCTGGGTCTCGAAGTACATCAGGTTCGCAATGCGCGACTGGTCGGCGGGCAGGGCCTGGCGGACAGCAAACCGGGTGGTTACCATGCGCGGAATCGCAATAAAGCCAGCAGGATTCTCTGTTTCAGGGTAGGGTGTTTGACGTCGGAGAGTCCCATCTGCATGGTCAGCATGGCGTCCATGATTTTTCCGCGTTTGAGTTCGATGCCGGCTATCGCCTGCATGGTGGTGGCCCGCAGTTCGCCTTCTCCGGCGCGCTGGAAGGCCTCAGAGGCCAGCCGGTATTTTTCCAGCGCGTCGTTGGCGCGGCCCAATGCCTGGAGGGCAGCGGCTTCGTTTGCGAAGGCAATCCCTTCCCGCCGGAAGTCACCTGCTTCGGCAAAAACGCTGGTTGTGCCGCGCGCCGCTTCATAAGCAGCGCCCGGGTTGCCTGCCTGTAAGAAGGCCACACTCTGGTTGTTTTGCATCTCGGCGGCATCCAGCATATTACCCTGCGCTGTGAAAGTGGACGCGGCCTCGCCAAACAGGCGCGCCGCGTTTTCGTAATCACCTTCCTGGTAAGACTTGATGGCATCCTCGACCAGGGACTTCGGAACGATTTCATTCATAAACATAAAAAGCCTCGTTAGAGTGTAATATCGAGTAATCCCTCTGCTACTGCGCGTAGTTTTTCGGTGGATAACTGGCTCAATTTGTGCGCCAGTTCGAGATATGGGAGGTTGACCGGCATGCAGACGAAAGCGCGCATTTCGGGCGATAGTTTCATAAAAGCGCTGATGATCTCCTGTTCGTCAATCCACAGGCCAATGGTTCCTTTCTGGTCGAAGAAGGATTCAATCCGCCCGCCCAACACCGAGAGAATGATCTCCAACTCTGGAAGGGGCGTGGGCCGCTCGCCCAGCTCATAAGCGGTGAGGCGCGAGACGGGCAAACCAGTTTCCATCGACAATCCCTTGAGTGAGAGATTGGCCTGCGTTCGTTTCTGGCGCAGCAGCGTCCCGATGATGCGATGACGGAGGGCCGCCAGCCGGGGCAGGTCGAGCGGCTCGGTGCGTGGGGCGTCGTCAGAAAGCGCCTGGTTGCTCCAGAAATGCTGGATGGGCAGGTTCAGGTAATAGGCCAGTACCTCCAACTCAGGGAGGGAGGGCGCTTTGCGGCCTTCTTCATACGCGCGTAACAGGGGGGCGGTGATGCCAATCGCTTTGGCTGTTTCGGTGAGGTTGCGGCGGGAGGCCAGGCGCGCGTCACGAACCAGGACGCCCAGCTTGCGGGTGCGGATGGCGATTTGGGCTTGAGAACTCATGGGCTTATCCGTTTCGGGTGGCTGGGTGCGGAATGACTTCTATGTTACGATTATACACGACGGAATCTATCTACGCCGGAGCATGTCGGCCACGTTGGCGCCGAAGACCTCGGGCGGCAGCTTGAACCCGGCAGCCTCAAGGCGGGGCGTAAACAGCGGGCGGATGCCGGTCGGTTTGAGTTGCCCGATGATTTTGCCATCCGGTGTTTGGCCGGTTTGCTCGAATCGGAAGATGTCGGTCAGGACGATGGTGTCGCCTTCCATCCCGGCCACTTCGCTGATGGCGGTCACTTTGCGTGAGCCATCTTTCAAGCGGGTTTGCTGGACAATCAGGTCGATGGCGGCAGAGACTTGCTGGCGGATGACTTTGACGGGTAAATCCATGCCAGCCATCAGCACCATCGTTTCGAGCCGTGAAAGCGCGTCGCGCGGGGTATTGGCGTGCAGGGTGGTTAATGAACCGTCGTGGCCGGTGTTCATGGCCTGGAGCATATCCAGGGTTTCGCCGCCGCGGCATTCGCCCACCACCACCCGGTCGGGGCGCATGCGCAGGGCGTTACGCACCAGGTCGCGGATGGTGACCAGACCTTTGCCTTCGATGTTGGCGGGCTTGGTCTCGAGGCGGACGATATGGTCTTGCTGCAACTGCAATTCTGCCGCATCCTCGATGGTGACGATGCGTTCATCTTCAGGAATCAAACTCGAAAGCACGTTCAGGAGGGTGGTTTTGCCGGAACCGGTGCCGCCGGAGATAACGATGTTCAGGCGGCTGATGACGCAGGCTTTCAGGAATTCGGCCATTTGCGGGCTGATGGAACCGAACTCGACCAGTTGCTGCATGGACAACTTGTCTTTGCGAAACTTGCGAATGGTGATGGATGGGCCGTCCAGCGCGACGGGCGGCACAATGGCGTTGACGCGCGAACCGTCGGGCAGGCGGGCATCTACAGTGGGCGAGTCCGCGTCGATGCGACGACCGAGCGGCAAGACGATGCGCTCAATGACGCGGATGACGTGGGCGTCGTTCTCAAAGGTCACGCCGGTTTTGGTCAGTTTGCCCTTTTTTTCGATATACACCTTTTTGGGCCCGTTGACCATTACTTCACTTACATCGGGGTCGTTTAGTAGTGGCTGGATTGGGCCGTAACCAAGCACCTCGTCCATTATCTCCCGGGTGATTTGCTGGCGGATGGAATCTGGCACGTTGGTTTTCAGACGCCCAAACACATCGGAAAGTTTTTGGCGCACATAGGCTTCGCGCTGGGCAAAGGGCGGGTTTTCGCTCTCCAATTCGCGCGTCAGGTTCTCAGAAACAAAATGTTTCAGTTTCAGCAAATCTGCCGAAGACAGGCCCTGGGCGGGCGATGATGAAAGCAGTGTCATTGTCGTTCTCCATCGCCATAGGCAGTGTCGTCGCTTGGAATGACCCACACGATTTGCCCTCGCGCAACTGTCATGAAATCGGCCTGTTGCAGGAGCGTTCCATCGCTGTTGTAAATTTTGGCGCTTGTTACAGCCAGGAAAGGCTGGTTCTGGTCCAGTTCGTCTTTGACGCGCCCATCGAGCCGCACGTGAATCGAACCCTCGATGCGATGCAGCGTGGTCTGGATGATGGCCGGCACGGCCACCTTTGAGATGATGTCTGTGAAGTACTTGCCTTTTTCATTGAATTCGAGACTCATTGCTGACTCCTTTACTGGGCGGGCTAAGCGCGGTTCTGGTAAGCGATTTCAAGGATTTGCCGTGAGACTTGGGCAATCATCATTGCGGCGGTGTCGGTGGGCATTTTACGCAAGACAGGCAGGTGCTGGTTATTTGCCAGGCTAAAATTTGCCCCCATGTAGGGAATGGTTGCCTGGATGGGCAGGCCGATGATGCGTTCTGCATCGCTTTTGCTGACGCCCTCCAGGCCGACAGCGCGATTGAGCAGCACATAGACATTTCGATTCGGCACCCCTTTCGCCTGGAGATATTTCCAGACGGTTTGGGTCAGCGTGGCGGTTGCCATGTCGGAGGCGGTCACCATCACAATTACGTCGGCCTCCAGGATGATGGGCAGGCTGATGCGCGAGAGGGAGCGCCCCAAGTCTACAAAAACGGCATCGAAGGTGCGGCGATAAGCGTCGATAATGGCTGGGATGCGGCTCGCATCAAGTGAGTTGGATGATTCGGGGTCGGATATGCCCGCCAACAGGCGAAATCTCCAGGTTTCGAGGGGCGTCATCACACGCCGCAGGAAATCGGGGTTGAGTTCTTCGCGCGGTTTTTGGGCCGCTTCGAGCAAATTAAAATCTCCCTGGTAGCCCACAATCTGGCCGATGGAGCCGATTGGCAGTACCAAGTCTAGCACCGCCATTTCCCTTTCGGGGTGGGTCTCGCCTAAAACCTGGGCGACATTGGCGCACATCGACGATGTGCCTGCGCCGCCCTTGGCGCTCAAGAAAACCACCAGCACGCCGCCCTGGCTTCTCCTTTTGATTCCGCCGACAGGCTGGGTTTCGTTCATCAGCGTGTCTGTTTCGGTCAGGATGGCGTAGATTCGCTCCAATGATTCCTGCGATTTGACCAGGTATTCGTTACAGCCCGCCGCCAGCAGCTCGCTCAACTGCTCGGAATTGGATGCGGCCGTCAGCGCTATCAGCAGCGCGCTGCCTGTGCGCTTGTCGCTGCGCAGCCTGCGCACCAGTTGCGCCGCAGGCATATCGGCTATGGATGGGTCGAAAACGATGACATCGGGCCGATCACGGAGCGCGAGAATATAGCCCTCCTTGGCCGAGGTGCTGGTCTGGGTCGAGTACCCTTTTTGGGTGAACAGGTTTCCCAGGAACTGGCAATTGCGCGGGTCCGGGTCGATGACCAGGATGGTGAGCGCGGGTAATTCTGGCACGCCAATCTCCAATCTAACCATCTGTGGGGGGCATCAGGTATCCCAGGCCGGAGCGCGTGACGATGTGCTTGGGTGTGTGGGCGTCATCTTCCAATTTCTGACGCAGGCGGGCGATGCTCACCCACACGATTTCCTTGTCGCTGCGATATTCAGGCCCCCACACGCTGGTTAATAAATCTTCAGCGCTCAGCACCGTTCCCACATTGTGCGCAAACTGGAGCAGCAGGCGGTATTCGGTGGCTGAAAGAAAGATGGGCTGGTTGCCGCGCCAGATTTCGGCGCGCGCGAAATCGATGCGCAGGTTGCCGTGTTCGAAAAAGCGGTTCTGGCTGACATCTTTGGATGTCTGCGAGCGGCGCAGCACGGCCCGCACCCGCGCCAGCAATTCAGTTGCCGAAAAAGGCTTCACCAGGTAATCATCGGCGCCCAGGTCGAGGCCGCGCACGCGATCCTGCTCCTCGCCCTTGGCGGTCAGGATGATAATGGGAACATTCGAGAACTCGCGGATGCGCTGGCAGGCGGCAAAGCCGTCCAGTTTGGGCATCATCACATCCATCAGGATAAGGTCGACCGGGTTGGCGGAGAATGTCTCAACCGCTTGCATCCCGTCCATGGCGGTAATCACATCATATCCTTCGGTGCGCAGGTTGGCTTCGAGCAGGCGCAAGTAACGCGGTTCATCATCGACAACGAGAATTTTCGACATGTCAGCCTCCTGAAATTTGATTGGTGATGGGAAGGTCAATGACAAAAGTTGTGCCTTTTCCCAGGGTTGATTCGACCGATATTTTTCCGTTATGCGCTTCGATAATTTGCTTGCAGATGAACAAGCCCAGCCCCGACCCGGAACCTCCCTGCCCTGGAACGCGGTAAAACCGCTGGAATAAGTTGGCGGCATACTCTGGCGGGATGCCTGTCCCGGCATCGACAAAGCGGATACGGTAAAAATCCTTGAGCTGCGTCAGGTAGATTGTAACAGGCGCGCCTGGCGCATATTTGTTGGCATTGCTGAACAAATTCTCAAGCACCTGCGCGATGCGCACACTGTCGGCGCTGATGGTGGGAGCAATAGAAAAATCGAGACGGATTTGCATGTCCTTGTAGCGCGCCTGGCTGCGCACCAGCGTATCGCGGATGAGGGCATCCAATCGCACCGGCTGGAATCGCATGGGCAGGGTGTTGCTTTGCAGGCGGGCCGATTCCAGCACGTTTTCAATCAACTCGTTCAGGTGGTCGGTTTCCTCGTCGATGATTTGCAGGAATTCGCGGCGGGTATCCTCGTCCCAGTTGGTGTCCTTGCGCAGCAGGGTGGTGGTATATCCCTTGATAAAACCCAGCGGTGTGCGCAGTTCGTGCGAGATGGTGGCGATGAAATCCTCCTGCATCTCCAGCAGGCGGCGGGCGCTTTCCAGTGCGCCGACTTCTTCCATGAGCTTCTTTCGCACGAACAGGGCTGAAAACTGGGTGGCGATGTACTGGGCGCGCTGGATTTGGGCCGGGGTATATTCCGGCCCGCCAAAACGGACGAAAACCACCGCTCCTACCAGGCCTTCATACGTGCGCAGGGGCAAGCCCAGCAGGAACGGCTCTGCAATGCGATTTTCGCGCGAAGGCGGCGCAACTGGCGTTTGCACCACCATTTCCATCCGCGAAATGACCTGGCTGGCAATTTCCGTGCCCCAGGCGGCATCGGCGCCCGCGCTTTGGCCGCGCCCCACTGCGCGGGCATAGGCAATCTCGGTCAGCTCGGCGGAGCCGTTTTCCAGGATGTACAGGGCCAGGTTGTCGAACAAGAAGACAGAGCGCACCACCGCCATGACCGAATCGAGGGCTTGCTTCCAGTCGGGTTTTTGCGTTACGGCCTCTGCCAGGGCCAGGATGTCAGGAATATGTTCTTCGGTCATGTTGACTCGTCCCCTTTTGCTGCCGAAAGTGAAAAAGAGATAACCGTACCCTTATCGATTTCAGATTCAACCTGAATATGCGCGCCATGCGCCTCAACAATCTCCCGGACGAGCGCCAGCCCCAGCCCGGTTCCGCCATAGCGACGGGTGGGTGAACCATCCAACTGGTGGAATGGCTCGAAAATTTCGTCAATCCGCTCCTTGGGGATGCCAATGCCGGTATCAGAGATTACGAACTTGACCACCTTCTCACTCGATTGATCCGGCGAAACGCTCAACCGCACACGCCCGCCCGGTTGCGTAAACTTGATAGCGTTATCGAGCAGGTGGGTCAGTGCCCAACTGATTTTCTGCTGGTCGGCCTTGACAAAGCTTATATTTGGCGCCAGCGCAACATACAGGGTCACTTGCCGATTTTCGGCCTTGGAACGCGCATGAATAGCTGCCTTTTGCACAACTTCGCGCAAATCAACCGGAGCCAGGGTCAGGGTCATTTCGCCGCGCGCCGCCAGTGAGAACAGGATAAGGTCCTCGATAAGGTTTTGCAGCCGGGCGGTGGATAGCAGGGAGACATCCATCGCTTTTTCCTGGTCGGGGGTGAGCGGGCCGAACGATTTGGTTTGCATCAGTTCCAGGTAGCCGCGAATATGGGTGAGCGGTGTGCGCAGTTCGTGCGAAATGTTGGCGAGGAAGTTGGCCTTGAGTTGGTTCAGCTCCGAAAGTTTTTGCAGCGCTTCTTCGAGTTCGGCGGTGCGCTGCTGCACCCGCCGCTCGAGGTTGCGGTTGGCATCCTCCAGCGCGGCGCGCAGGCGCAGGATTTGCTCGGTAATGGCCTTGTCGAGCGCGGGGCGTTCCAAAAAGCCCAATTCCACGATCGCCTGGCCCAAGAGGATGGGTTTACCGGTTGCAGTGGACTGTTTTTGGTATTCCAATGCCTGTTTAAGCTGGCCTGGGGTCAATAAGCCACTTTCGACCAACTGCTCACCCAGGCGCGGCACCAACACTTCGGGGCTGATTAATGCGTGACCACTCATACAATCCTTTCAGGCTTGCCAGACCCATTCCCCGGCAATCATGGTTGCCGAGGATTTCATCGCGTAAATTTCATCCACCGGGCATGTGAAGGGGTCTTTTTCCAGGACAATCAAATCGGCGTCGAACCCGGCAGAGAGCCGCCCGCGGCGGTTTTCCAACCCGGCGGCATAGGCCGCGCCAACGGTAAACCCTTCCAGGGCTTGTTGGAAGGTCAATTTTTGTTCGGGGTACCAGCCCTCGGGGCCGGGCGTGCCATCGAAACGGCGGCGCGTAACAGCGGCGTGCAGGCCCCAGAAGGGGTTGGGGCTTTCGACCGGGGCATCCGAGCCGAAGGCCAGCACCGCGCCAGCGTCGAGCTGCGTTTTCCAGGCATACGACAGGCGGGCGCGTTCGCCCCAGTAGCGGTCGGCGGCAAACATATCGGAGGTGGCGTGGATCGGCTGCATGGAGGCGATAATGCCCAATTGGCCGAGCCGCGCGGCGTCGGCGGGGTGGATGATTTGAACATGCTCGATGCGGTGGCGCAGCGCCGGGAGGCCGTGACTCCGCTCATAGCCGCGCAACTGCTCGAATCCATCCAGCACTTCATGAACGGCCCGGTCGCCAATCGCGTGGACGGTCATTCCCAGACCGGAATCGGCGGCCTTGCGTCCGTGCTCGAACAGTTCCTCGCCATCCATATTCAGGATACCCTGATTTCCCGGTTCGTTCAAGTAGGGAGCGAACATTGCTGCGGTGCGCGGGCCGAGCGCGCCATCCATAAAGGCCTTGACCATGCCAATCCGCAGGCGGTCGCTGCCGAAACCGGTGCGCAGCCCCAGCCCATGCGCGTGCCCGAGCAGGTCGAGCGGGATGCTCTTGGTGACGCGCAGTTTGAGGCGTTTTTCGGCGTCGAGTTGCTGCAAGGCCATGAAACAGGGGCGGTAGTCGAAATCGTGCGCGCCGGTCAATCCCATCTGGAACAGGATGGGCTGGGCGGCTTCGATGGCGTCGGCCACCTCGCCAATCGTCGACTGGGGCAGTTTCTCTTCGATGAGACCCATCGCCGTCTCGAGCAGGATACCGTTGGGCTGGCCCTTTTCGTCCCTGACAACTTTCCCGTTGAGCGGGTCGGGCGCGCCGGAGCCGATTCCTGCCATCCGAAGGGCGGTGGAGTTGGCCCAGGCGGCGTGCAGCGACTTGGCGGTCAGGTAGACCGGTTTGTCGGGCGCAATGGCATCCAGTTCGGCGGCGGTCGGGAACTCGCCGTCCCAGTCGTTTTGCTGCCAGCCGTGGCCGAGAATCCACTGACCGGGAGCAGTTCTGGAAGCCCGTTCGGCCACCCGGCGCAGGGCTTCGGCCTTGGTGGCGGTTTCCACGTCCACTTTTTGCAGGCCGAGGGCATAGTGCATCAGGTGAATGTGGGCATCGGTCAGGCCGGGCAGGATCACCCGTCCACCCAGGTTTTCGCGTTGGGCAGTCGGGAAAGACTCAAGCAGTTCCTCGCCGCCGATGGCGACAATTTGGCCATGTGTATCGATGACCAGCGCAGTGACAACAGGTTGGGATGGGTTAAGGGTGTAAATGTGGGCGTTGTGGAGAATTTTCATGGTCGGTAATATCTCAAAACAAAACCGGTACTCGGAATTCACGGATTCGACGGATTTACACGGAATTTTTAAAACATCCGTGAATTTCCGTACCTTCCGCGTAATCCGTGTCCTGAAAAGAGCCTTGAATTTATGTAAATTTTAGACCTGACTTTCCCTTGCAGGAATGTCAGGTCTGTTACAGCTTACTCTGTCAGCAGGCGGGCCAGGATGGCGTCCAGTTCTTCGTTCGAGAAATAATGCAGGGAAAGCACCCCGCCGCCTTTTTGGTTGGTTTTCAGGTTAACCTTGGTGCCCAGGCTGGCTTCCAGGCGTTCCTGCAATTCCTTTACGT
>Ga0116204_1000257_pt1 | contig 28881 bp, 22 predicted proteins | sample LakKivwa52mmetaG_FD_94481 | JGI IMG/M metagenome (GOLD analysis project Ga0116204, IMG submission 94481) | Anoxic lake water microbial communities from Lake Kivu, Rwanda to study Microbial Dark Matter (Phase II) - Lake Kivu water 52m metaG | ecosystem: Environmental > Aquatic > Freshwater > Lake... | reverse complement strand
TCACTGCGCCCGACTTTCGTACCGCAGATGAAGTTGTTCTCTTTGCACAGGAATTGCGTTCGATCTGCCGATTCCTCGGCGTGACCGAGGGCATCATGCAGAAGGGACACATGCGCTTCGAGCCGAATGTCAACATGGCTCTGACGCTTGCGGATGGGCGCGAAGTGCGCACGCCAATCGTGGAGGTCAAGAATCTGAATTCATTCCGTGCGCTCAAGGGTGCGATCGATCATGAGGCCGAACGCCAGCCGCGCGAGTGGGAGGAGACTGGTCGTGAGCAGGGGCGTGGCATGAAGTCCACACGCGGCTGGGATGATGTCGCGATGGCCACGGTGCTGCAACGAGAGAAGGAAGACGCGCATGATTACCGCTACTTTCCTGATCCCGATTTGGTTCCCGTGGAAGTGTCCGACGCATGGATCGCGCAGGTTCGCGGGGAGATGCGTGAACTGCCGCAGTCGAAACGGAAGCGGTATACGGCGGCGGGTATTGGCGAGAAGGACCTTCGCCAGTTGATGGATGCTCCGGCCTTGTGCGCATTCTTTGATGCGGCTGTCGATGCAGCGGGCGGCGTAAACGCAGCTGGGGCGGTGGCGAAAGTGGTGCTCAATGCGGGCGCGCGCCGCGCGAACGAGACTGGTGTCGCGGTCCATGAACTCGGCATTTCGCCCCGCGCTGTGGCGCGCATCGTTGCGCTGCGCGAAGCGGGGCGCGTGTCGGCCCAGGGAGCCGATCAGTTGTTCGGTCTCGCGTGCAGCGATGGGGACGATGTCGAAGCGATGGCGGAGAAAAACGGGCTGCTCGTGAGCAATGATGCGGGTCAACTCGATGCCTGGGTCGACGCAGCGATCGCCACGAATGCTCAGGCGGCGGCAGATGTGCGTGCGGGCAAGATGGCTGCGATCGGACGAATCGTCGGCGCGGTCGTGAAGCAGTCTGGTGGCGGCGTCGATGGCAAGGCAGTGCAGGCCGCGATCCTGAAGCGGCTGGGGAGCGGCGGCTGATGCAGACACCGCTCGTCCCGCGATTCTGGGCAGAGCAAGGAGTCGATCGTGTGTTGATCGATGAGGGTTCGATCAACCGCCGTGTGCAGGAACTTGGACGCGAACTCGCCACGCAGTTCCATGACGGCAGGGAAGTCGTGCTCGTCGCTGTGCTGACGGGTGCGGTTGTGTTTGTTGCGGATCTGATGCGTGCCATTCCGACGCGGGTGAAGATCTCGATGGTCAGCGTGGCCTCCTATGGCGCTTCAACGCAGAGCCAAGGCGCTGTATTGGCGTCGGCACTCCCGGCAAACATCGCTGGCAAGCATGTCATCATTGTCGATGAGATCCTCGACTCAGGGGGGACGATCCGCCTGCTTCGAGATCGATTGACCGCGCACGGTGCCGCATCGGTGCATGCGTGCGTCTTGCTGCGCAAGCAGCGGCCACAGGCTCTCGGGACGCCTTGCGAACTCATTGGCTTTGACATCCCCGATGTGTTCGTCGTCGGCTACGGACTCGACTTCAATGACGAGTTCCGAAACATGCCGTTTGTCGGCGTGCTCGGCGACGCGGCGATTCATGCACGGAGTGCGACGTGAGCGACACCATAGCCGCGGGCGCATCGGTGCGCGAACTCGCTGCCGTGGTCGACGAGGATGAGACGATTCTGCTGGTTGTTCGACCTGCACCATGGTTCATTGTGGCGACGAGCGCGCGAGCATTGCCGGCGGCCGCGGCCGCAGGGGCAGTGTTGGCTCTTGCATCACTTGACCCATCGATCCCGTGGGACTTGAACGGTTCTCTGCTTGCATTCGCCGCCATCATGGCTGCGCGCGCAGTGTGGCAGAGTGTGGACTGGTTCTCGCGCGTCTATGTGTTGACTGACCGCCGCATCGTGGTTCGCCGAGGTGTTCTTCCAGAAGTGTCTGAGTGCCCACTCGCAGAGGTCGCAGGAATCGGGCAGCCCCAGCGTTGGATCGAACGAATTGGCAAGACGGGATCGCTAGCCGTGCTCTGTGGGCCATCGCGCCGCACTCGGCGCGCATGGCGGCTCAGGCAGGCGAAGTCCCCCGATAGTGCGCTGCCCGTGCGATCAAGTCAGAAGGCACCATCATCGGCAGCTCACAAGACGGGATCGCCACACCGTGTTCGAGTGGCGACGGAGTTGGAGTGGAGCGTGATTCGCAAGTCCGAGTCGGTTCGACAGACGATCTTGCACGCGGTCACTCGCTACCGCTGAACCACGCGGATTGTGGAAGGTCGACTGCGCTACCAAAGTCCTTCACGAGGATTCGGCAGTCGTTCGCCCATCTCGCGCAGTGCGCTCTGGTCCGGATCACTCAGCGATGATGGTGCAGCGATCTGAATGACTGCGTAAAAATCGCCAGGCGACTTGTTCGGCGGCGCAACCCCCTTGCCGGGCACACGAACCCGCTTGCCGCTTGATGTGCCTGCAGGCACGCGTACATCAACCGTTCCCTTCAGAAGCGGAACGCTGACCTTCGTGCCGAGACTCGCTTCCGCGATCGTGATCGGCACATCGATCAGAATGTCAAGGCCATCGCGGCGAAAGTGCGGGTGTGGCGCCACCTGAATCTGCAGCACGAGATCGCCTGCAGGGCCGCCACCGATTCCTGGACTACCTCGGCCTGCGATGCGCAGCGAGGATCCCGTGGCAACGCCAGGCGGAATCCGAACATCGAAAGTGGTTGGCTTGCCGTCCTCGCTGTGACGCACTGTCACGCTGCGAACGCCGCCAACCGCCGCGGTGGTGAAGTCCACCGTTGTTTCGAGTTCGATGTTGCTGCCTGCACGCGCGGCGGATCGACCCGCCCGCCCAACTTTGCCGCGACTCCCAACACCGCCGCCACCGCGAAGAAAATCTCCTATTCCGCCGAGACCGCCGAGCATGTCCTCCAGATCTTCGGGATTCACATTCTGCCACGGACCACCCGCACCGGGTGTTCCGCCCCCGAATGGGCTGCCCGCCGCGCCGGCGTGTCCGAACTGGTCGTAGTTCCTCCGCTTCTGTGGATCAGAGAGCGTGTCGTACGCCTCCTGAGCCTCACTGAAACGCTTCGCCGCCTCGGGAGACTTGTTCCGGTCTGGGTGGAACTCCTTGGCGAGTCGCCGATGTGCCTTGCGGATGTCGTCGTCGCTCGCGCCCCGCGTCAGACCAAGCACTTCGTAGTAGTCGCGCGCCATCGTGCGGTTCCAGTATAGAAGTTCGAAGTGGATGAAGCAGCGCGTACCGCCATCGTGGTGAACGCCGAGCCACTCGCGGCCGCGCCGTAGCATCTTGCGCCATGAAGCCCGTGTCCGTTTCGCTGCCGATCGTCACGCAGCCTCAGGCTCCCGAGCGCTTGTGCGCCCCACACCGACAGACACCCATTCGTCGATCGCGCATGTCTGTGAAACGCTTCGCGGTGCTGCTTGCCGTGCAGGCCTTCATCTTGGTGCATATCGCACACTGGATCGCGGCCGGCACCACGCTCGCACCGATTGAGCCGAGCGAGTCAATGGAGACGCTGAAGTATGGAACAGTGACCGTCGGCGCCATCTTCTTCCTGATCGCTCTCGCATCAACGGCAATCTTTGGGCGCTGGTTCTGCGGCTGGGGATGCCATGTGCTGCTGCTGCAGGATGGGTGCTCGGCGCTCCTGAAGCGGATTGGTCTTCGCCCGCGTGAGTTTCGCTCGCGACTGCTTCGCTGGATCCCGCTCGCGCTTGCGCTGTACATGTTCGCATGGCCTGTGGTGTATCGGTTCGGCATCGCGCCCTTCATGCAGCCCGACCTTCAGCCGATGCAACTGTCTTGGAAACTGACGCTCGATGACTACTGGGCGACATTTCCCGGTTGGCTTGTCGGCATTCCGTTTCTGCTCGTGTGCGGTGGCCTGACCGTTTGGTTCCTCGGCAACAAGGGCTACTGCACCTATGCGTGTCCCTACGGTGGTTTCTTTGCACCCGTCGACGAGCTCGCGGTCGGTCGGATCCGGGTGAACGACGCCTGTGAGGGGTGCGGTCACTGCACAGCGGTGTGCACATCGAATGTGCGTGTGCATGAGGAGGTGGCGCTGCACAAGATGGTCGTCGACCCAGGCTGCATGAAGTGCATGGACTGCGTGTCGGTCTGTCCGAACAACGCACTTTCCTTCGGCTTTGGGAAGCCGGCGGTGTCGGTCGCATCCGACAAGCGTTCGGTGCGCAGTTGGGATCTCACGTGGACGGGTGAGTGGGCGCTGCTTGCAGCCGCGCTGCTTGGGTTCTACGCGGTCTACTTCCCGTTCTCCGATGGCATTGGCAAAGTCACGCTGCCGTTGCTCTTTGCCTCGGGGCTTGCGGCGTGCTTTGCGTTCATGGCGTGGAAGTCGACGCAGATCGTGCGTCGCGTGCCGAGTGGATTCCACCGAGTCAACTTCGTGCGACAGGGGCGTATCGCTGCGGGGGGGATCGTGTGGATCGCTCTGACGGCCCTCATCGGCGCAGGCCTGTGTGCGAACCTCGCCACGAATGTCAGTGCGATGATGGCGTTCCGAAGCGATTCGATGGTGCGAGTACCCGAGGCGCTTGTGTTCTCGTCGGATCGAAGTCCGGTCGATCCGCGCACGATCGCGTCCGCGGAGTCTGCAATCGTTTGGTACGGCCGGACGCTGCCGATGACATCGGGCGGACTGGCGGTGCTGCAACCATCGCAGGATCAGATTCTTCTGCGGATGGTGTTCTTGCATGGTGTGCTCGCGCAGTGGGGCGAAGCTGAGGCGCTTGTACAGAGGCGATTGGGTCTGTCGGACAATGAGGTGTTCGTGCTGCTGCTGGCCCGAGTGTGGCGTTCCACTGGGCAAACGGATCGGGCGGTCGAGTGGCTCGCGGAACAGTCGCGGCGCCATCCCGCCTGGATGGGTGTTCCAGAAGAGCTCATTGGCCTGCTTGTCCGCGATGGACGGAACGCCGAAGCGATCCTCTCCGCGCGCGAGGCATCGGACCGTCCCGATGCCTCACCGATGCTGAACAACCGTCTCGCTGCGCTGCTCATCCGTCAGGGTTCTGTGGATGAGGTCGAGGAGGGGCTTCGCATCGCACGAGCGACGCAGCTTCGTGAACCCAACAATCCGGCGCTGCTCGGCGTGGTGGGCCTTGGGGAGATTCGGCTTGGTCGGGTGGATGTCGCGGTACCGCTGCTTGAACGGGCGATTGAACTCGCGCCCGACGACCCTGCGCTTCATGAGATCATGGCGGAGGCGTGCGAAGTGCGCGGCGAATTGGAGCGTGCGCAGTACCACCGTGATCGTTCTGGCGAGTTGCGGTTCGGCGTTCGTGCAGAGTGAACGCTCACCTCGGGTGGCGAGTGGACACACTCCTCCGCTTCCCGAAGCATGGAAACGCACCGCGCTAGTGCGGACGCTATGCTCGACCATCCGATGTTGGCGGCGATCTCGATTCGTGAACTGCTTGATTCGCGCGCAGTGCTTGTGCCGCTCACGGCTGTTGATCGGCAGGGAGTGCTCAATGAACTCTGTGATGCGCTTGGGGGAACGGGTGCGGTATCGGATCCCGAGCAACTCAAGAAGGCGGTGTGGGAACGAGAGCAGCAGCGTTCAACCGGTATCGGTGAAGGACTCGCATTTCCCCACGGAAAGTGCAGCAGTGTGGCGCGCCCGGCCATCGCGGTCGGACGCCCATCGGTGCCAATGGACTTTGGTGCGATTGACCGCCGCCCGATTCGACTGATCGTGCTGCTCGCATCGCCGCCTGATCGAATCACGGATCACATTCAGGTCCTTCATCTGATCAGTCGCATCTTTTCCGACGCGGCGACTCGTGAGCGCATATGCCTCGCGCCTGATCCCCTCACGCTGCGTACAGAGCTCCTTGCCGCGGAATCCGCGCTCGCGACTCGGGGTACTTGACCCCCGTCAGACCATTCACGCTCAGTTCCAGCGCGCGACGGAGGCGCGGATCGGCGCACGGCTGAACCAAACCAGCATGAAGATCGGCAGAGTCCATTGCCACAGGAGATTGAAGGCGACTCCAAGAGTGCCAATGAAGCCGATGAAGGCCGGCGACGGCCCCGCTGCGTTTTGGTCAGCTTGCATCAATTCCATCTGCGCCTGAAAGGCGATCCAGCCAGCGCCTGCGAGCAGCAACGCAAGAATCAACTTTGCTCCAGCCCATGCGCGAAGAAGCGCTGCGCTCGATGCGCGCCGGCGGAGCAATCGGATTCCCCCAACGAGGAGCATGATTGCCACAAGCATCGACAGCAGCGAGAGTCCAGTGTTCATCCACGTAAAGCGTTCAGTCGCTTCCTGCTGAGAGGCCAACTGGTCTGCGGTCTGTGGCACCAGACCAGTGAGCAACTCGTACATCTGGTTGCTGAAGATTGAGCTGACCATGCCGCACCCACCTTGCAGGACTCCAGCCACACCAAAGATGATCGCGATCGTTCCAATGACACCGGGCCATCGGTCCGTGTCGGGTGCATGCACACCGTCAAAGGGTGGGGGGACAAGCGGTGGAATACCAGTCATGGAAGTCATGGCAAGATCTCCTTCACTCACTCAGGCGAACGACCGAATGGTAACTGCCATCAGTGAGCAGTTCAGCGCTGTCGCCGATCGAGCCGCGGGGCAACCACTCCGTCTCATGCACGATCTGCCCGCGCCAGTTCTGTGCTAGCCAGCGCGCCTGTTCCTGATTCTCGATCGGGTCGAGACTGCAGGTGCTCCAGAGCACATGACCGCGTTCAGCCACGAGTCCGCGGTGATGGGTGGCGATCGCACGCTGCAGGGCCACAAGCTCCTTCATGGCATGATCGCTGAATCGGTAGCGCGCTTCAATGCGCCGTGCGAGAACACCCGTGTTCGAACAGGGCACATCAAGAAGCAGTAGATCAAAGTGGCGCGGAAAGGGGCCGAGCTCTGCCAACTCGCAGACGCGAAGATTTGCGATTCCCTTTGCGCGCTCCCGCAGCGCGCGCAGACGCGCGGGATCAGGATCCGTTGCCCACACTTCAGCGCTTGGATGCAGCAGTGCCAGTTGAACCGACTTCGTTCCGCGCCCAGCGCACGCGTCCAGTATGCGATGTGGATTGAGGCTTCGGGTCGCGAGAACGGCTTGCGCACTCGCGGGATCCTGCAGAATCAGCGTCGGATGCTCGCGCAGCAGCTGCGCAAGCTCGGGGCCAGTCTGACTCGGCAGGAAGAACCCCTCACAGGAGTGAGGCGAGAGATCTGAGAGCGTTGTGAGAGCGCTGCCCTTGTCTCTCGCGCAACCATCATGCATGACGAGCGGCATCTGCATCATGCCGTGCAGGGCAAGTTGCCGCGCAATCTGCATGCCGCGGGTGGCGTGCCATCGCGCGACCAGCGGATGTGGATGACTCGTCTGAACGGCCAACCGCGCCACGGCGTCCGCAGGAAGCAGGGGCTCATTCAGTAGCAGGAATCGCCCGTCAGGGAGAGGTAGCAGATCACGGCGCTCAAACCAATCCACACAGCCATCGCGCGGGACTGTCTCGCGGCGAAGCCCTGCGACTCGTCGAAGAACGGCGTTCACCATGCCTGCAGCTCCTTGCTGCAGTCTGTTTCGTGTCCAACTCACGGTGTCATCGACAACCGAATGGGTCGGTTCGCGCGGCATGTACAGAAGTTGCGTGATGCCTGCGAGCAGCGCGGCGCGCGCGGGTGGTTGGACTTCGAGCCACGGTCGAGTACAGAGTGGACGAGCGATCGACTCAGCCGTCAGCCAGTGACGGAGGGTGGCACGCTCGATCGCCGCCGCGAGTCCACTGCTGCCCGCAGAAGCAAGGGGGCTGGCATCAGCCTCGTGACGCCCAGATTCGCCCGTGGAGTCGGCAATGGCCGCTGACCGCCGCTGATCAAAGAGCAGATTGGGAAACGCCGTCACCTGCGGAAGCAGTTGATCGAGCGCCGCTGCGCGCGGCATCGTCTTGCGTGCGGAACTCACTTGGCGCGCACGCGTACAGCGGACTTGCGTAGGGCGGATGCAACATCCGTCCGCTCCCACGAGAAGCTGCCCTTGCCAGCCGAGCCCGGTTCACGGCCGAAGTGCCCGTGGTAAGCGGTGTGCGCGTAGATCGGACGCTTCAGATCAAGCGTGTTGATGATGCCTGCAGGCGTGAGGTCGAAGTGTTCTCGAACGATGCGCGCAAGCTTCTCATCGGGAATCTTGCCCGTGCCCTGCGTATCGACGAGCACTGATGTCGGCTCCGCGACACCGATGGCGTAAGCGATCTGCACCTCGCACACTTCTGCGAGATCGGCACCCACAATGTTCTTCGCGACATACCGAGCCATGTACGCGGCAGAACGATCCACCTTCGAGGGATCCTTGCCGCTGAATGCGCCGCCGCCATGTCGTCCGCGACCACCATAGGTGTCGACGATGATCTTGCGGCCTGTCAGTCCGCAGTCGCCGTGCGGACCACCGATTTCGAATCGACCCGTCGGGTTCACATGGACAGCGATACCGTCATGCCACCAATCACCGAGTACGGGCTTGATGATGTGCCGAATCACTTCGGACTTGAGACGATCTTGGCAATCGTTCCACATCGGGTGATGCTGCGTGGACAGCACGACATTCTCAATCTTGCGCGCGGAGCGTCCGTCGTACTCGACAGCGACTTGGCTCTTCGCATCTGGGCGCAGCCCCTTGATGATCTCCTTCTCGCGAGCCTCAGCCTGACGCGCGACGAGTCGATGCGAAAGCATGATCGGCAGTGGCATCAGTTGCCGCGTCTCGCGGCATGCGTAGCCAAACACCATGCCTTGATCGCCTGCACCCTGCGCCTTCTTCTTCTTGCTCGCGGTCTTCGTGTTGACGCCGCGCGCAATGTCGGGCGACTGTCGGCCAATGGTCACCAACACGCCACAGGAACGACCGTCAAATCCTTTGTCCGCCGCGTCGTATCCAATCCGTACGATGGTCTCGCGCGCGACCTTTGCAATGTCGACATCCCCGGCGCAGGTCACCTCGCCAGCAACGACCGCCAAGCCGGTGGTGACCAGCGTCTCACATGCGACTCGCGCCTGGGGGTCAGCCGTGAGCATGGCGTCCAAAACGGCGTCCGAAATCTGGTCAGAAACCTTGTCGGGATGACCCATGGACACGGATTCTGAAGTGAAAGTGTAAAAATGGTTTGGCATAATGGATTCCTGACCGAATACTTGGCAGTCGGACAATGTACTTGTCGGCGGGCTGATCGCCAACCTGCCTAATGTCTGTTGATCGCCTTGAAGCCCATGCTGCAACTCACCTCGCCACCTCAAGCAGCCGCCCAACCTCACAAGTATCGAAGGCGCGCACTCTCAATCGCGCTGACATCGACCGCCGTCTCTTTCGGTGCGTTGGCGTGCCCACTGCACGCACAAGGCAACCAGGACGAGCTCTTCGCAACAACCCATGTGTTGGTTCGAGTTGAGGCTGGATACGAGGCGCGACAGGATGCAAACGGCGACTGGATCTTCGCGCAGTCGGTACAGCCGAACGAAAAGGCGAACCCAATCGGTGGAGCGGTTAGGCAGATCGTGACGGAACTCGATGCACTGTCGCGCATCATGCGCGGCGTTGGCGTCACCAACATCGTGCGACCGCTGCCGTTCATGCCAGCACACCCGGACACGGCTGCCGCAGTCGGACTCGACCGCTGGTGGCGCATCGACATTCCGAAGGGATCGAATGCGCTCGCTGTGGCGGATCTTCTGAAGGCTTCTTGGAACGGCTTTGAGGTCTCTGAAGTTGACGGGGTCGGCGGACTTGCGGGAATCCCAAATGATCCGTCGTTCAATCTTCAGTACTCGCTTCGGAACACCGGGCAAAGTGGTGGGACTGTCGGTGCGGACATCCGTGCGACCGAAGCATGGGACATCGTGTCGGGCAACCCTGACATCATCATTGGAGTGCTCGACAGCGGGCTCTTTCCGCACACGGAACTTTCAGGTCGCATCCTGCAGGGGCGGAATGTCCCGCTCAATAGCAGTGATACGAGTGAAGTGTGCGGCGGGCACGGGACGCATGTCAGCGGGATCATCGCGGCTGCGGGCAACAACCAGACTGGTATCGCTGGTCTCTGTTGGAACGCGAAGATTCTGCCCGTGGTGATTGTGAACCCTTGCTCTGGACTGGAGTCGTATGTGGCGGACGGTCTTGTTTGGGCAGTCGATCAGGGGGCTGATCTTGTGAACATGAGTCTGCAGTACACGGTCGGGTCGCAGTACCTGCTGAATGCAGTGCAGTATGCGGCAGCGCGCGATGTGCCGATGTTCGCAGCAACGGGCAACAGCAATGCTGCAGTCTCGTTCCCGGCTCGCTTCTCGGAGACGATTGCCGTCGCAGGATCGAACCGCTTCGACCAACGCTACAGCCTTTCCAACTTTGGTCCTGAGGTAGATATCACCGCGCCTGGCGAGACCGTCTACTCGCTCGCGACGAACAATGGTTACGGCAATCGAACCGGCACAAGCATGTCGTGCCCGCATGTGACGGGCACCGCTGCATTGATGCGCGCGGTCTTCCCACGCATGAACCACACGCTGATCCGCACGGTCCTCATGCAGCACGCACGCGATATTGGATCACCAGGGTTCGACGAGATGACTGGTGCGGGTGTTCTGAACGCAGCTGCGAGCGTGGCTGCTGCCGCGGCGCTGAATCCTGGACCAGCGGATCTCGATGGGGATGCGGTGGTGGGCGGCATGGATCTGACGATCCTGCTGTCGCAGTGGGGAACATGCAGCGGCTGCAGCTGCGCCGCGGACATCAATGCCGACTGTGTGGTTGATGGCACGGACTTGACTGCGCTCCTCTCGTCCTGGTCAGGCTCCTAACATTCTCGTTGCCATGAAGGGCAACAACACACTGGTTCCTGTCGAACTCACGCGGATCTACATCCGCGAGATGACCGACTTGCAGATCATCGAGCTGACCGAGATCGGCGGCAAGCGGTCCTTTCCAATCGTGATCGGCATGGTCGAGGCGTGCGCGATCGAACGGCGCCGAAGCGGTACCGAGGCGGAGCGACCTCAGACGCACGATTTGCTCGCCAACGTGATACGAGTGCTCGGTGCGACCGTTGCTCGGGTCGAGATCTGTGACCTCCGAGACAACACCTTCTTTGCCAGTGTCGTTCTCAGGCGCGGGAGCGATGAAATCACCCTCGATTCTCGTCCCTCGGACGCGATCGCGGTCGGTGTCGCCATCGATGCCCCCATTTTCGTCGCTGAGCATGTGCTCGCTGCGGCGTCCGTGCAAGCAACGCAGCCGTCGCTGCCCTTTGCGGTCGACGAGGACTCCGAGTCGGAAGATGATGATGCCGATTCGCAGACAGACTCCGACGACGAGGATGATCCGCAAGGTAACTGGTGGGAGGATGAGGGTGCCTCCGACGAAGATGAAGAGAAGTCGTGATGTGGATCGCCGCCGAATCGCACCACGAATCAGTCTGCTTCGCGAGAGGCGTCCGTGACGGTGCCAAGCAGTTCAGTGAGCAGGGTGGTGGCGTAGGAGCCGGCAGGCAGTTCAAAGCGAAGCAGAATGAAGCCGCCATGTTCGTCCACACCTGATTCCACGCTCGTACCACGAACTGCCGCGCGCAGCGCGCGTCGATCACCTGTCGGAGCGTGCGGGGCACGCCCCATCTGCTCCGCGGAGACTCCGAGTTCCTGCATCGTGGCGCGCTCAAGATCCGCGGTCACGCCCGTGGGCGTGCGCACAGATCTGCCGGGAAGTGGTCCGGTTGGTGTCGTCTCGAATGCGGTGCAGCGACTGCGCACATCGTCGAGGTTGTCCTCCGCGCCGATCACAAAACAGCGGGAAGTATCGCCTACCTGCATGACATCTCCCTCACGCGGCACATCCCAAGATCCGTCATCGAGTCGAGCGCCGAGCACGCGGTTGAACACGGCCGACTGCCATGCGCTCGTCCAAAATCGAAGATGATCGCCGCCAAGATCCTTGACTGCACGAGAGGGCTTTGCGCCGCGAGCGAGGGCAGCGGTCACACGTCGCTCGGCATGATCGCCCTCGCCCCACAAAGAGACGGCGCTCTCAAAACGACCCTGCGCACACGCGTCGCGTGCAGCACGCTGATGTGCTGGGAATGGAGTACTCCCATCGCCAAGCGCAATCAGGTGATCAACGAGTGCATCCCACTTCTCAAGCACGCACCATGCACCAAGCAGATGTCCATCCTGTCGAACGCCAAATCGCTGTTGACCGAACGCGTTGGGCATACCGCCTCGCGCGATCTGTTGCAGGCGCCTATGCACCACGGGCACTTGCAGCGGATCCACGTCGCGCACCCTGATGACAAAACGGTTTCCAGCAAGGTGACCGAGGCGCAACTTGTGCCGATGGCGTGCGGTCCACGCGACTTCAAGTCGTTCATGCGTCAGTTGAGTCGCAGGCTCAGGTCCGATCAGGTTCACGGAGAGCAGCTGCCGAGTGATGGCACGCTTGTCCTTGCGTCCTGCGAAGCCCACATCGCGCGCTGAAACGCCAAAGTGGCGCGCCACAGTCTTGACGAGTTCATCGTGCGTCATATCCCGCTTCTGAACGGAGATGAGCAGATGTTCGCCCTCGCCGCTCGGCTCGTAGAGCGGCAACTCATCCACAAGGAAATCCTCAGGTCGATGCTTGATACGACCGTTGGGTCCCGCGGCGTTCAGCAGCGTGCGCGCGACGAGGGGTGAGTGCTGCGAACTGATGCGCACAGGCGCCGTTGGGGGAACCTCGGGAACGCGTATCGGGACGCCGCACGCGGCAAGAGTGCGCGCAATCTGCTCCGCGGGGCTGCCCGCATGATCGATGTGGACGGCATTCCATCCAAGTGCGCGCGCGGCATCGATGTTCTCCTGCAGGTCATCCGCAAACAGGATGTCAGCCGCTTGGAATCCCGTGGCGGACTCGAACGCACGGTAAATATCAGCGTGCGGCTTGTTCACGCCGAGGAGATGTGATGCGTGCCGGATGCCAATGGCGTTGAACGCCGCGCTCGTCGCGTGCATCTGCTGCCAATGAACATCATTCGTGTTGCTGAGGCAGGCGACCTCTATGCCGAGTGCCCGCACTTCCTGAAGCAGTTCCCGCATGCCTGGGTAGTCGCCAAGGATCCACGCGCCGTGGATGCGGTCAATCTCAGCTGGCGAATGTGCTCCGCCGAAGGCTTCGGAAACTGCGGCGACAAAGTCCGCGTGTGGCAGCGCACCGCGCTGATAGATGTCCACGAGCCGAGCGCGTTCCCGCACAAAGGAAGGATCACTTTCTGCTGCCGCCACGCGGTGTGGCACGCCCGCCGCCGCGCAGCCCTCCTGCCACGACCGGCAGATGCGCACCACAACGCCGCCGAGATCAAGGCAGAGAACTCGTGGCGATCGTGGCGTTTGGTTCATGACATTTGCCTTGCCCAGGGCGCTCAAGGCTTTCGTGCGCGCCGCTCCTGACGGCGCGCGCGGAAGAATCGGGTGAGCAACTGACCGCAGCGGATTCGGTCCACGCCGCCGATCACTTCCATTCGGTGGTTGAGACGTGGATCACGACACAGGTCATACAGGGTGTCGACGGCACCCGCCTTCGGATCACGCGCACCGTAGACGAGCCGATCGATGCGCGCATTCACGAGCGCACCGGCACACATAGGGCAAGGCTCGAGTGTCACGGCGATCGAGCAGCCCGAGAGGCGCCAACCGCCGACGGCGATGGATGCCGCACGCAGTGCTGCAACTTCTGCGTGTCCCGTCGGATCGCCCGTTGCCTCACGGTCGTTCGACGCTTCGCCGAGCACCACGCCCGCGCGGTAGATGACCGCACCGACAGGTACCTCGCCGCGAGTCGCGGCGTGCTCCGCCAGCGCGATGGCGCGCCGCATCATGTCGACGTCTTCACGCGTTGCACCGCGTGGCAGACCGCGCCGCCGCCGCGATGTTCGTCGCCGCCACGATGCAAAGACGGATGCGATGCCTCTCACTGCGCAAGCCTCCACATCACTCGTCGCCAACGTCACCCTCACGGGTCCGTCCCACGCGCAGCCGTTCTCTGAACTGTTCCAGCACGCGACCACCGGAAACCTTCGATGGCGGCGCCATCACGATCAGCCAGATCGAGAACTCGTACAGCAGATAGAGCGGTACTGCAACGATCACGAGCGACAGCAAGTCCCCAGGCGCAATGAGCGCCGCGAGCACGACGACACCGAAAAGCGCGTAGCGCCGATGGCGTCGAAGCAAGTCCGGTTGCACGATGCCGAGCCAACTAAGCAGCAGCATCACGATCGGCATCTGGAACGCCAGCGCGAAACCGCCCGCAAACAGCAGCACAAAGTCCAGATACTCGCTGAGGCGAAACGACGGCACCAATTCGCCTGGATTCTCAAGCGCGATGGACGCGATCTGTACCTGTGTCGCGTCGCCCTCGATCGGCACGGCAATGCAGAGTTGCTTGGTGGCGGTGTTGACCCACATCTGGCCCGCGCGCGGCGCCGAGGGATTGCCATCGATGAACGCCATCGGCGCCGAGCGGTCGGACGGTGCGATCGCCGTCGCATCCGTCGCCGAACCTGCGGGCAACAACTGCTGCGGCGAAATGCTGAAGCCGACCAGCACATTCAACATCAGCGGCAGCATGACCCAGTACAGCAGCGCTACCCCCGTCAACGCAAGCACGCCACTGCCTGGAAGGAGCAGGCGCACATAGCGCTGCTCGCTTCGGTGGAGACCTGGCGCGACAAACTGCCACAGTTGCCAGAGCACCCATGGCACCGCCACAACGATGGCGAGAATGAGCGACAGTTTCAGGTCGGTCATCATCGTTTCGGTGGGACTCAGGACGGACAACTGCGCGGGAATGCCGTTGCTGCGCATCGCCCACAACAGCGGCTCGCAGAGGAACTGCCGCACATTCGCACCGAAGATGAACAGCAGCACCATGAGAGGGACAGGCACCACCAGCGCCAGGAAGACGCGGCGCCGCAATTCTTCAAGGTGGTCGCCGAAGCTCATGGTCGCTTCAGGTCGTGATGCATCGCCTCCGCCAAGCATGGCAAGCGATCCTAGCCCATGGGTGTGGCGTTCAAGGCGTCCAACGAACGCCGAAGAACCGCTCCGCGTTCATGTCGAGGGTGCGCTCCAACTCGTGGGGATCAACGCCGCGAAGTTCGGCAAGCGCGTGCGCGATGTGCACCACATGGCGCGGTTCGTTCGGCCAATCTCCGCGCACAGGTTGCGGCGAAAGAAATGGCGCGTCCGTCTCGACCATCATGCGATCGAGCGGCACCAACCTCGCGGCTTCACGCAGGTCGCGCGCGCTCGGATATGTGACGACGCCGGTGAAGGAGATCCACGCACCGAAGTCGAGCACCATGCGCGCATCAGCAGGCATCCCCGTGAAGCAGTGGAACACAAAGCGATCGTGTGGCAGACCGCTCGACGCGAGGATCGGCAGCAGATCCGCGAACGCCTCGCGGCAATGCACGATCACCGGCTTCGCGAGTCCATCCTCGGTCCAACGACGGATGTGCGACAACTGCTCATCGAGCACCGCGCGCTGCATGGCGAGTGGCGGTTTGGCGTAGTGGCGGTCAAGCCCAAGTTCTCCCCACGCCACGCACTTCGGGTGGAGCGCCGCACGATGCATTTCCTCCCAGTCGCACGGCGAATCCGAATACAGCGGGTGAACGCCCGCCGACGCGTAGACGCCGTCGTGCGTGTCGGCGAGCGCGACGCACTCGAGTGCGTTTGCAGTGGTGGTTGCAATCGTGACCGCACCGTGAACACCAACGGCACGAGCCGCCATGAGTACCGCATCGACGCGTCCTGCAAACTCAGGAAACGTCAGGTGGCAGTGCGTGTCGATCATGCAAATCCAGCCGTGTCGTCACGGTCGGCGCATGTCGAAACGGTCGAGCATCATCACCTTGTGCCACGCGGACACGAAGTCGCGGACAAAAGGTTCCTTCGCATCATCGCTCGCGTACACCTCCGAAAGTGCGCGCAGCTGCGAGTTCGATCCGAACGCGAGATCCACGCGACTGGCGGTCCACTTCGACTGTCCCGTCTTGCGACAGCGTCCGTTGAATGTCTCCTCATCCTTCGATGCAGGCGACCACACGGTGTTCATGTCGAGCAGGTGAACGAAGAAATCGTTCGTCAGCCGTCCAGGAGTCGCAGTCAGGACGCCGAGTGCAGATCCGTCCCAGTTCGCGCCGAGTGCACGAAGGCCGCCCACGAGCACCGTCATCTCAGGTGCGGTCAGGGTCAGCAGATCGGCCTTCTCCACCAGCAGATGCTCGGCGCGGCGGGGAAGCCCGGGCGAAACGAAGTTGCGGAAGCCGTCTGCAGCCGGCTCCAGCACACGGAAAGAATCCGCGTCAGTCTGCGCCGCCGTGGCATCGGTTCGGCCAGGCGCAAATGGCACACTGATCTTGACACCAGCATCGAGTGCAGCCTTCTCGATCGCCGCACATCCACCGAGCACGATCAGATCCGCGAGCGAGATGTGCCCGCGGCCGCTCGAGTTGAACGCCGCCTGTACACCCTCGAGCGCGCGCAGCGCAATGTCGAGCGCGGGCGGGTTGTTCGCAGCCCACGCACGCTGCGGAGCGAGCCGAATGCGCGAGCCGTTCGCACCGCCGCGCTTGTCCGTGCCGCGGAACGAACTCGCCGATGCCCACGCGGTCGCAACGAGTTGCTGCACGGTCAATCCGGATGCGAGCAACTGTGTCTTCAGCGCCGCGATCACCTGCTCGCCCAAGGGCGGATTCGAAGCCTTCGGCACAGGATCTTGCCAGATCAACTCCTCAGTTGGCACCTGTGCGCCGAGATATCGCGAACGCGGTCCCATGTCGCGGTGCGTCAGCTTGAACCATGCACGCGCGAACGCATCGGCAAACGCCTTGGGATCCTTGTGAAAACGCCGAGAGATAGGCGCGTAGGCGGGATCCATGCGCAGCGACAGGTCGGTCGTCAGCATGATGACCGTCTGTCGCTTGGACGCGTCGCCTGCATCGGGCGCGGTGACAGTGGTCTGCCCCGACAGCGTTCCCTTTGGTACCCATTGCCACGCACCTGCGGGGCTCTTCGTGATCTCCCATTCGTGACCAAGCAGCGTGTCGAAGTAGCCGTTGTCCCACGCAGTCGGGTTCGGCGTCCATGCACCTTCAAGACCGCTTGAGATCGTGTCGCTGCCGTGTCCCGTTCCAAAACTGCTTCGCCAACCGAGCCCTTGCTCGTGCAGCGGCGCGGATTCCGGATTCGGCCCGACGTGCGCCGCGGGCGATGCGGCGCCATGCGTCTTGCCGAAGGTGTGACCGCCTGCGATCAGCGCGACCGTTTCCTCATCGTTCATCGCCATGCGCGCGAATGTCTCACGGATGTCGTGCGCAGCAAGCAGCGGATCAGGCTTGCCGTTTGGTCCTTCGGGGTTCACATAGATGAGACCCATCTGAACGGCCGCAAGAGGATTCTCCAGTTCGCGCTGACCCGTGTACCGCTCGTCCGCGAGCCACGCGCGCTCGCTGCCCCAGTAGGTGGTGTCGGGTTCCCACACATCGCTGCGACCGCCGCCGAATCCGAAGGTCTTGAACCCCATCGATTCGAGCGCCACATTGCCAGCGAGGATCATGAGATCCGCCCACGAAAGCTGCTTGCCGTACTTTCGCTTGATCGGCCAGAGAAGCCGCCGAGCCTTGTCGAGGTTGACATTGTCCGGCCAACTGTTGGTCGGTGCGAAGCGCTGCATGCCCGAACCTGCGCCGCCGCGTCCATCGCTGATGCGGTAAGTGCCCGCCGCGTGCCATGCCATGCGAATCATGAACGGGCCATAGTGCCCGTAGTCCGCAGGCCACCACGACTGAGACTGCGTCATCAGAACGCGCAGGTCGGCGCACACCGCCGCGAGATCGAGTCGTACGAACTCCTTCGCGTAGTCGAAGCCGGCGCCCATCGGATCGGATTTCGCCGAGTTGCGCGCGAGCGATGCGAGGTCCAACTGTTCGGGCCACCAGTCACGGTTGGTCGCCGCCTTCGCGGGGTCGCGCGAGAACGCACCTCGAAAGGGGCAGGTGCCGCCCGTTGCCTTGACCTCGGTGCTTGGTGCGTTGATGGTGCTCATGAATGCGATCCTGTGCGCGGGGTTCAGCGACCGTCCACTCGGTAGAAGCCGCGTGGATTGACCATGAAGTAGCAGTCGTACGGCTCCAGCGGCGGCAAGCGCATGAACGGCTTGCCTTGCTCATCGCGGTCCATCATGAAGAACCACATCTGTTCGGGGCGTCCGCCGGACGGCTTCCTGCGGATGCCTTCCTCGCGGATCTCGCTCACCAGGTGATCGACCCACTTCAGCTGCACAGCCTTGTCTGCGAACTCATCCCAGTCGCCGTTCTTCTTGGCGGAATACATGCGCGCCTTGAACTCGTCGAGCGAGATACCCATCTTGCGTGCGATCGGCTCGGCCAGTCGACGCTCCCACTCCTTCATCGTCTTCACTTCCTGCTCAATGTCGGTCATGTTGCCCGATGCGCCGCCCGACATCTGATGGTGCAGGATGATCGCGTTGGGATAGGCGTAACTGTGCGGTGCGAGCGTTGCAATGGTGGCTGCCATGCTCGCCGCGAAACTCTTCACCACGACATGCACGGGAGCGTCGCTCGTTTCGATCGCCTTCAGAATGCGGTAGCCCTGCATCACGCTGCCACCGGGCGAGTTGTTGATCACGATGAAGATCGGCGCTTTGCGGTCTTGGTTGTTGAAGTAGTCGATTCGGTCACAGACATAGTCCGCGGTGCCCGTGATGATCGGGCCATCGAGCGGAATCTTGCGGTCGCTCACCGTCAGCACACCGTTGTCGAAGGGGGCCGAGGTGTAAGTGATCGGCGATGTGACGAGATCGCGGAGCTTGTCGGTGCCATCCCGCTCTTGCAGGAGAGCAGCAGAAGTTCGCGCCTGAATCTCCGCACGAACCTGCTCGTCCGCCAACTTGGACTGATCGGCCTTGCGCTTCTCGGCCGTAAGCAAGTTGTCCGCTGCAATCGTCTCCTGCTCGCGGCGCGTGTCCGCGAGCTTCGCACGGTGCTTGATGTCCAGCAGATCCTGTGCGGATCGGATGCGGTCCATCTCAGCCTTGTTCGCGGCGAGTTCGCTTTCGACCTTTGCTTGCGCGAGCGCCTGCGTTTGCTTCATCTTCTCCAGTTCCGCCGCATTGCTTGCCAGCTCGCTCCGCAGCGTCGCGTCGCGCAGCGCTGCCGCGCGCTGCATGGCATCGAGCTTCGTCTTGTCAGGTTCCGCCTGCGAGTTCTGCTTCGCAGTGGTCAGCGCCAGTTCGGTTTCCAGTCTCGTCTTCTCAGCACGCAGGCTCGCGAGCTGCGCATTCAACTCCTGCTCGCGGAGTTCGGCTTGCTGGCGAAGGCGCTTGATCTCCGCCTCGGTCGAGTCTGGGGCGGGCGTGGCGGGTGCCGCCGCGGTTGTTGTCGGTGCCGCGGGTGCAGCGGGCGTGCCGCTCCCTTGACTATCGGCTGGCTTCTTCGCTGCATCTTCCGTCCGAGCCATACTGGCGCAGGCGATGAGAGCGGGCAGGGCGAGCGAGGCAATCAAGATCTCTCGAAGGTGGGGCATCATTTCTCCTTGTTGACTGAGTGGAACCGCTTCTCAACTCGATGCAGTTGACGACCCGCAAGTGTACGCAGCGTCAGGCACTCCGCCCGTGAAACAGTGCACTGGGAAAGGCGCCGCCGAGGCGTCCCGTCCATCTGAGTTTGGGACAATGGTGGGTGCATGTCGAGTCGCATGAAAACGGGAATCATCTTCCTCGTTGTTGTTGCAGCGGTCGCTGGGGCGTTTCTCCCAGTGGCAATCGGTCCCGCAGCGCCCGCGAAGCCAGATGCTTCTGTTGCTGCCCCACCGTCCGAGGCAATCCCAGTCACCGAACCAGTCGTGGCGCCGGTAGCAGTTGCTGCGCCGACGCAAGTCACAGGTCCGACAAGCGAAGCTGGCAAGCCCGATCGAACTGCAGCGTGGCGCGCGGCGGCTGACTACTCGCGATCAGCCGACGGCGAGTTCCTATTCGTGATGCAGGACGGCAAGGTCATTTTCGAGGATGGGCTCGCGGGGTGGAGTCGTTCGCGTCCGCACGCGCTCGCGAGCGGGACCAAGAGTTTCACTGGGGTTGCCGCGATGCTCGCAGTCCAGCAGGGACTGTTCACGCTCGATGACAAAGTGAGCGACATGATCACCGAGTGGCAGTCCGATCCACGAAAGCGCGAGATCACCGTTCGCCAACTCCTGACACTCTCGAGTGGGCTTGAAGCGGATACCGCGGCGGACCGAAAGAGGATTCGCACGATCGCGACTGGCAATGCAGTCGAGCGGCTGCTCGCCGCGCGTGAGCAGCGCGATGACTTCCACGCGCAGGCAGTGAAGGCACCGATGATTCACGACCCGGGTTCACGTTTCGACTATGGAGCAAACCACTTCTTCGCCTTCGCGGAGTTTCTCGAACGCACGCTGCGGGCGCGCGGCATTCAGTCCGCGACCGCTTGGGAGTGGTATGAGCAGAACCTGTTCGATCCAATTGGGATGAAAGTGGCTCGCATCGGTCGCGATCGGCAAGGGCATGCGCAAGTTGCGGGCGGCGCGTCACTCAGTGCGGAAGAGTGGGCGAAGTTTGGCGAGTTTGTTCGGCTCGGTGGTCGCGTTCGTGCGGCAGATGGAAGCGATGTGCAACTGCTGCGCGCCGATCTTCTGAATCAGTGCTTCGAGCCATCGAAGCGCAACGAGCGTTACGGACTCACCTGGTGGCTCGGACCGCGCGGTGCGCCGAAAGATTTGCCCGCGATCTGTATGGCAGCGGGGCTTGGCAAGCAGCGCCTCTATGTGGTGCCATCGGTACGCATGGTGGCAGTGCGCTTCGCTCCGCTCAACAGTGAGCGAAGCGCGTTCAGTGACACCCGCATGTTGACGCTGTTGCTCGAGGCACTTGGTGAGCAGTCGCTTCCATTCGGTGAAGTCAAGGCGCGCGGTGTCGGCAACTGATCCGCGGGCCAGCGCCGCGAGGGCGAATGCTCACGGACTCGGCGCTGGAGGCGCTTCAGGCTCAATCTCCGGCGTGTCGGCAGGGGCGTATGCGTCCGCATCCTGACTGCGCTTGTTGCCCTGCGCATCAGTACTGGTGGCGGGCGGCTCCGCCACTGTGCGCAGCGGTTCGTTGCCCGTTCCAAACATGGTGGAACGCGACCGACCCTGGAGCAGATCACTCAGCATCGCTTCGCCAAGATCGCTTGTGACTACATGCACCGAAATGGGAACCGCTGCTGCCGACTCGGTGTAGCCCGTGCAATCCCCGACCGATTGCCAGACAATCGCGCCGCTGGGTGCGTGATAGAGCTGCAGAACCATGTTCATGTTCGTCCAGTCGGAACGAACGATGGTCAACCCAAGCGGATTGAAGCGCGTCGAGTTGCTGATGTTGATCCAGGCGATCGTGCCGAGGAAGAAATAGTCCAGTCCGGTGGCCTTGCCAAGTGCCGCCAAGTCCTCGGCAGCAAGAATGCCAGTGTTGTTCGCGTTGTCGAGCAGTTTGTGCAGTTCGCGCGACGCACCCGCGCGTGCCGCGAGCGCCGCGGTTGTCGGTCCTGTCAGCACCGTGGCATTGGGGCACGTGCGGTGGAGCCCGATCCGCACAGCGTCCGATGCGAATGTTCCGAGTCCGCGGAGTGGCGCGCCTGGCGAAACGCCTTGAAGTGTTCCGACTCGGGGTGGCTTTGCGGTCAGGATCGCACGCGCGCCGCCATCGCGTTCAAGAATCGAGTTGGCATAGACCGCGGAGCGCGTATGAAGGCCGACTTTCATTGATGCTTCCCCGCAGCCGAAGCAGGCGAGCGCGGGAACAACCATGAAGAGCATTCGCATGGTCTTTATCGCCATGGGCGCGAGCCTAGCCCCGCTTGCGCGTCGGTGGTCACTAGGCGCTTGTGGGTCGGCGGCGATATCTCGGTTGGAGAGGGGGTTGTTACAAACTGGTTTGCGTGGATTGTTGACTTGAAGTGGGGGAGTTCGAATTTCACTTCGCACATCCCGTCGGGCTGATAGGCGAGTGTGGTTATTTTACTTTGCGATCAAAAATAGCGATTATGTTATGTCAGTTATCGGTCTTGCTTCACGGTCGGATCTTGCGGATGCTCCGTCGTCCTCCACCCCGTATTTCTTCCGTTTGAGATTGATTTCGCACCTAGCCGATTTCAGCATCCGAGGCATGCCACCGTGCGACGCTCTCTGGCTTGGCATTCGTTGCGGCGCCACCCCGCGCCACCTAACATTCATTTCTTGGAAACATTGTGAAAAAAATCACAAAGTGAGACCTTTGCTGCCCTTCTCGAACTTGCTCTGTTGAACACCACGGTCGAAGCCTCCCGCATCAAGCCACCATGAGCCGATTCCTCTTTCCCCGCTGGACGAACGCCATCCTGCCATTCATCCTCGTGACGGGTGCAATCATGCCCCTCTACGCGGTTCTTGTCGTCGCGTATGGATTCAGCCCCAAGACCATCGACGCGGGCTACATGCCAACGCAGCCCGTTCCTTACAGCCACGCGCTGCATGTTGGCAAACTCGGTTTGGATTGCCGCTACTGCCACACGACGGTCGAGCGCACATCCTTTGCCGCGGTGCCGCCCACCCAAACCTGCATGAATTGCCACACGCAGATTCACCGCGAGAGTCCGAAGCTTGCGGAGGTTCGAAGTTCCTACGAGACAGGACTGCCGATCGAGTGGGTCAAGGTGCACAAGCTTCCCGATTACAGCTACTTCAATCATGCCGCGCATGTGAATCGCGGCGTGAGTTGTGTGGAGTGCCACGGTCGCGTGGACCAGATGGAGGTGGTCTATCGCCACTCCCCACTGGCAATGGGTTGGTGCCTCGAGTGCCACCGCGATCCGATCGATCGACTTCGACCCGTGTCGCAGATCACCAACCTCGCGTGGGATCAGCGCACAGAAATGACTCGTGAACAGCGCGAGGCACTCGCCACGCAATATCACATCAACCCCAGCGAGAATTGCTCGACATGTCATCGATGAAGAAGACCTATTGGCGCAGCGTCGACGATCTCACTGGATCGCCCGAGTTCCGCGATTGGATGCACCGAGAGTTCCCCGACGGAGCATCGGAGCATGTTCCATCGGATGATCGCCGCACCTTTTTGAAGGTGATGGGCGCATCGTTCGCGCTGGCGGGACTGGGCGTCGCAGGATGCCGTCGTTGGCCAGAGACAAAGATCGTTCCTGCGGCGAGCCAGCCAGCGAACCGAATTCCAGGTGTGCCCGTGACCTACTGCAGTTCGTGGGATTTCGCCGGCTTCGGTCAGCCGCTGCTGGTGAAGAGTTACGACGGGCGACCGATCAAACTCGATACGAACCCCGCGCATCCTTGGGGCGGCGCAGGAATCTCGGCCGTTGCGCAGGCACAGGTGCTGTCACTGTATGACCCCGAGCGCAGCCGTCAGGTGATGTCGAAGGGAATCGCATCTTCCTATGAACCATTTGTCACCTTCTTGGCGAACACTTCGCGCGAGCTGAAGCAGAAGGGTGGGCAGGGGCTCGCGATTCTGTGCGGCGCAGCGAGCGGTCCGACGCATGCTGCAACCATCGCGCGTGTGCGCGCGGCGTTCCCGAAGGCAACGATCGTGGAGTGGGAGTCGCTCGGGCGCGACAACGTGATCGTCGGCACGGAAGCGGCGTTCGGTGCGCCCATGCGCGTGCTCCCGGCGTTCGACAAGGCGAAAGTGATCGTGTCGCTCGGCGATGACTTCCTCTACGGAAGTCCCGACGCCCCGCAGTGGGCGAAGCGCTGGGCAGTGGGACGTTCGATCGATGCGGCAGATCCGAAGGCGCAAGAAGTTGCTCGCTTGTATGTGATCGAACAGGGACTCACTTCCACGGGCATGTGCGCGGATGAGCGCATCGCGACTCGGCTTGCTTCCATGCATGTAGCTGCATCGATCATCGCCGAAGCGGTCGGTGTGGGTAGTGGATCCGCCGAACTTCGTGCGGCTCTGACAGCGGCGAACTCGAGTTCGGCGGCGACAGCGCTTCGCGAGGGTCGCGGACAGAAAGTGTTTGACGCGCTTGTCACGGATCTGAAGGCGAACCGCGGACGCTCCGTGGTCACCGCTGGTGCGACCGCATGCGAAGCGACGCACGCGCTCGTGGCGGCCATCAACCGCGCGCTTGGCAACGAAGGATCGACCGTCACGCTGCATGCGGAGATGCAGACCGCATCGATGTCGTCGCTGCAGGCGCTGTGCAAGTCGATGGAGTCGGGTGAAGTCGACACGCTCTTCATTCTTGGAGCGAACCCCGTGTACTCGGCACCGGTGGACTGCGATTTCGGCGGCGCGCTGAAGAAGGTGGCGAGGGTCGTTCACCTTGGGCTGCATGCGGATGAAACCGCGCGTCATGCGGGCATCACATGGCACATCCCGCAGGCGCACTTCCTCGAGTGCTGGTCGGACACGCGAAGCTTCGATGGAACGATCGCCGTTCAGCAGCCGCTGATCTTGCCGATGCTCGCGCAAGGGCAAGGCGGACGCAGCGTCGATGAACTGTTGGCCGAACTCGTTGGCGATGGCCCAGCCGATGGTGAGTCGCTCGTGAAGAGCACCCACGAGTCACTCGCGAGCGCGAGTGCGGGCGGTCCTGCCTTTGCCGAGATTTGGCGCAAGACGCTCGACCGCGGCTTTGTGGAAGGGTCTGCACTGCCTGCGATCACCGCGCCACCGATGCGCGATGCGGAGATCGCAAAGACGCTCACGGGCTGTGCCTGGGAGTGCGATTCTGCGAAGGGCGTGGAGGTCGTATTCCTGCGCGACATGAAGGTGTGGGACGGGCGCTTCGGCTGCATCAGTTGGATGCAGGAGCTGCCTGACCCTGTCACCAAGATCACTTGGGACAACGCGCTGCTGATGAGCCCGAAGACCGCGGATGACCTGAAACTCAAGCGCGGGCAGATGGCGGCGGTGACTGTGCAGGGGCGCACGCTTGAAGCGGTCGCCTGGCCTGTGCCAGGTTGGTCGGACGGATCGGTCGGTATCAGTCTCGGCTACGGCCGAAGCGGCGCGGGTGTGGGTCTTGTTGCATCCGATGCAGGATTCAACGCGAACCGCATTCGTACGGCGGGCGCTCCAGACTGGACAACGGCAACGGCCATCGCTGCGACGGGTGCAACCTACAGCGTGGCACACACGCAGGATCACGGTGCAGCGGATGCGCTGAACACTTCCGTGCCGATGCAGGGCATTCAAGAACGACTGCCGACGCTCGTGCGCGAAGCCACACTCGACGAGTACCGCTCGCATCCGGACTTCGCGCGCCACCGCACGCATGTCGCGTCGCGACTGTCGCTGTGGTCGGAGAACAATCTTGAAGGGGCGCAGTTCCGCTGGGCGATGGCCGTCGACCTGTCGAAGTGCACTGGTTGCAGCGCATGCGTCACGGCGTGCCAAGCCGAGAACAACATTCCCGTCGTCGGGAAGGACATGGTCCTGCGCGGACGCGAGATGTTCTGGATTCGCATCGATCGCTACTTCAAGGGAACGAACGCAGCGAGCCCCGAAGGTTTCGCGCTGCAGCCCGTCGCGTGCATGCACTGCGAGAACGCACCATGCGAGCAGGTGTGCCCCGTCGCCGCCACGGTGCACGACGAGGACGGACTGAACTCGATGGTTTACAACCGCTGCATCGGCACGCGGTACTGCAGCAACAACTGCCCATACAAGGTGCGGCGTTTCAACTTCTTCGACTACCACCGCCGCGAACTGAGTCGCGAAGAGGGCATCGCGAAGGTGAAGCCCGAGTACTACATCGAGGAGGGTCCCGATGTGTGGTTGCGCATGCAGTTCAACCCGGAAGTGACCGTGCGCATGCGCGGCGTCATGGAGAAGTGCACCTTCTGCACGCAGCGCATTCAGGCGGCGCGCATCAAGGCCAAGAACGACTGGGCGCGCGCGGGCGGTACAGCGAGCGGTCAGAAGCAGTTCTCGATCCCCGATGGAACGATCCAGACTGCCTGCCAACAAGCGTGCCCCACGGGTGCGATCACCTTCGGCGATCTGAATGTGGCCGACAGCGCGGTGAGCAAGTTGCACCGTAGCAATCGCTCCTATCAGATGCTGGAAGAACTCAACACCAAGACGCGGCTGCAGTATCTCGCTCGCGTCACGAACCCAGCGCTGCCGCGCGAGTCAGGTAGCGGCTACGGTGGGCACGGAAGCGGTCACGGAAGCGATCACGGAAGCGGTCACGGCAGTGATCACGGAAGTGGACACGGCAACGGAAACACAAAGGGCTGATCCATGGCGAGTCACTCATCCATGTCGTCCAAGCCATCCATGCACCACTCGTCTGCCACCAAGGGCTTTGTAGACACTGACAATACGGAGCAGCCGATTGGCGGTCGCGCGCCGCTGGTGCTGAACATGCACCGCTTTGGCGAAGTGACGCATCAGGTCTGCCGTGTCGCAGAAAGCAAGCCACCGTTGGCGTGGTATGTGGCATTTGTGATCTGCCTTGGAATGCTCGGGTTCCTTGGCATCTGCGTGAACTATCTGATCTTCACGGGCGTTGGCGTGTGGGGGTTGAACAACCCAGTGATGTGGGCGTACGACATCACGAACTTCGTGTTCTGGGTCGGCATCGGTCACGCAGGCACGCTCATCTCCGCGATTCTCTTCCTCTTCCGCCAGAAGTGGCGCACGGGCATCAATCGGTTTGCGGAAGCGATGACCATCTTCGCGGTCATCTGTGCAGGACTCTTCCCGGGCATCCATGTCGGTCGCGTCTGGCTGGCCTACTGGTTGTTTCCACTGCCGAACTCGATGGAGATGTGGCCGCAGTTCCGCAGCCCGCTGCTGTGGGACGTGTTCGCGGTCAGCACATATTTCACCGTGTCGCTGGTCTTCTGGTACATCGGCATGGTTCCAGATCTTGCGACGCTCCGCGACCGCGCGAAGGGCAAGTTCCAACAGTTCGCCTATGGGCTTGCGGCAATCGGCTGGCGCGGCTCGATGCGTCACTGGCACCGCTACGAAGTCGCGTATCTGCTGCTCGCTGCGCTCGCGACGCCGCTTGTGCTCTCCGTGCACAGCGTGGTGTCCTTCGACTTCGCGGTCAGTCAGGTGCCAGGGTGGCACACCACCATCTTCCCGCCGTACTTCGTGGCGGGCGCCATCTTCTCTGGATTCGCGATGGTGGTTTCGCTCGCCGTTCCCGCGCGCGAGCTGTTCGGCTTGAAGGACCTGATCACCCTTCGGCATCTCGACAACATGAACAAGATCATCCTGCTCACAGGATGCATGGTGGGCTACGCGTACTCGATGGAGTTCTTCATCGCGTGGTACTCGGGCGCGATGTACGAGAAGTTCGCCTTCGTGAACCGCGCGTTCGGGCAGTACTGGTGGGCGTACTGGATCATGGTCAGTTGCAATGTCATCACGCCGCAGCTCTTCTGGTTCAAGAAGGTGCGAACGAGCATCCCTCTGATGTTCATTCTCAGCATCTTCGTGAACGTCGGCATGTGGTTCGAGCGTTTCGTGATCATCGTCACAAGCCTCGCCAACGATTTCCTCCCGACGAGCTGGGATCAGTTCGTTCCGACATGGGTCGACATTGGCACGATGGTCGGCGCGTTCGGTCTGTTTGGCGTGTTGTTCCTGCTGTTCTGCCGCTATCTGCCGATGATCGCGATCGCTGAAGTGAAGGCGGTCATGCCTGAAGCGGACCCGCATGCGCACGCGCATGGATCGCACGCACACCACGGTGGTCCACAGGACGGTCATGCAGGACATGGCGTGCCAAGCGGCGCGATGCCCGCATTGCGCGACCCACGATCTTCGGAGGGAGAGCCATGAGTACTTTGACTGCACCCAAGGTTGACGCACCGTCCACGACGCCAACGGCAGCCCCGTATGGATTGATGGCGGAGTTTCGTACGCCCGCGGAGATCATGGACGCTGCGAAGCGTGTGCATGCGGCCGGCTACCGCTACTGGGACTGCCACGTGCCGTTCCCCGTGCACGGACTTGACAAGGCGATGGGCGTGCGGCGCACGATCCTGCCCGTGTTGGTGTTCGGTGCGGGCGCCACAGGTGCACTCGTCGGCTTCTGTCTGCAAGCGTTCACGAACGCAGCGAGCTTTTCCATCTGGGCTCTCGTGTGGGTGACGGGCTATCCCTTCTTGATCTCGGGCAAGCCGCTGATGTCCGTGCCCGCGTGGATCCCTGTGATCTTCGAACTCACGATTCTTCTTTCCGCACTGTCCACTGCGGGACTGATGCTGCTGATGAACAATCTGCCGCGCCTCTCGCACCCGCTGTTGGCGAACAATCGTTTCCGGCGCGCATCTGATGATCGCTTCTTCGTGGTGATCGAGGCGCGTGATCCAAAGTTCCTCCGCTCGAAGACGGAGGCGTTCATGAAGTCGCTTGGTGCCTCGCATGTCGAGGTGGTGGAGGACCGCTGATGCCGCGGATCATCGTTTACACGCTGCTGATCCTGGGACTGCTCCTGCTGTTGCCGCCGGTCATCGCCGCGAACGCCCGTTCGCGACCGAATCCCAACCGCCCGATCAACATCATTCAGGACATGGATCTGCAGGCGAAGTTTCTGCCCCAAACCGAGAATGATCTCTTCGCCGACAAGCGTTCGCAACGACCCGCCGTTTCGGGGACCGTGGCGCGCGGCGAGGCGTATCTCGATGCGCATCTGAACGACGGCGTTGTGGATGGTCAGTGGGCCACCACACTGCCTTCGCAGTTCACCCTCGATGCAAAGCTGCTGCTTCGTGGACAGGAGCGCTTCAACATCTATTGCACGCCTTGCCATGGCTACACGGGC
>Ga0116204_1000254_pt1 | contig 29174 bp, 26 predicted proteins | sample LakKivwa52mmetaG_FD_94481 | JGI IMG/M metagenome (GOLD analysis project Ga0116204, IMG submission 94481) | Anoxic lake water microbial communities from Lake Kivu, Rwanda to study Microbial Dark Matter (Phase II) - Lake Kivu water 52m metaG | ecosystem: Environmental > Aquatic > Freshwater > Lake... | reverse complement strand
ATGGGGGGTATTGGTGGGGGCATAGCTTTTACCGATGAAGATTTTGAACGCATCGCTCAAAATGGGCTCAATTTAAGTCCTGTCTCTGAAATCCTCATTGAAACCTCTATTCTAGGTTGGAAAGAATATGAAATGGAGGTCATGCGTGATAAAAAAGACAATGTGGTAATCATTTGTTCCATAGAGAATATTGATGCCATGGGTGTCCATACAGGCGATTCAATCACAGTGGCCCCTGCGCAAACGCTAACGGATAAAGAATACCAACGGATGCGCGATGCCTCCATAGCTGTCATGAGAGTGATTGGAGTGGAAACGGGTGGATCTAATGTCCAATTCGCTGTCAATCCTAAAAACGGAGAAATGGTTGTCATCGAAATGAACCCACGGGTATCACGGAGTTCCGCCCTGGCTTCTAAGGCAACGGGTTTTCCCATCGCAAAAATCGCTGCTAAACTGGCTGTGGGTTACACTCTCGATGAATTACAAAACGATATTACTAAAGAAACACCTGCCTGTTTTGAACCCAGTATAGACTATGTAGTTACCAAGGTACCCCGCTTTACTTTTGAAAAATTTCCGCAAGCTGCACCTGTTCTGGGAACACAAATGAAATCAGTGGGTGAAGCGATGGCCATGGGTCGCTCGTTTAAAGAATCTTTACAGAAGGCCATGCGTTCTCTTGAACTGGGCTATGCAGGCCTAGGTGCCGATGGCAAAAGGAAACTGCCCGATTCCGAAATCGAAAATAATTTGAATTACAAAAATCCCGGTATTGAACGCATACTCTCGGTTAAAAGGGCCCTCGAACTGGGCTGGACTGTAGAAAAAATTCAACAAGTATCTGGTATCGACCCTTGGTTTATCAATCACATTCGGGAACTCGTTGAGTTTGAAAAAATGTATCTCATTGGACGCAAGCTGGCGAGTCTGAGCTCCGAGGTATTTTTAAAAGCCAAGCAACACGGTTACTCGGACAGGCAAATCGCTTACCTAACACAAAATACAGAAGGCGAAGTGCGTAAAACTCGGTTATCCTTGGGGATCAGGCCTGTATATAAAACAGTCGATACCTGTGCCGCCGAATTTGTCGCCTATACTCCCTATCATTATTCAACCTATGAACTAGAAAACGAGTCCATTCCAAGTGATCGGCCCAAGGTTCTTATTATTGGCGGGGGGCCAAATCGCATAGGGCAGGGTATTGAATTTGATTATTGCTGTTGTCATGCATCTTTTGCCCTGCAAGAGTCGGGGGTCGAGTCAATTATGGTTAATTCCAATCCCGAAACCGTCAGTACCGACTACGATACATCAGACAAACTTTATTTTGAACCCCTGGGACTTGAAGAAATCCTCAATATTGTAGAACTCGAAAAACCCATGGGCGTGATTGTCCAGTTTGGTGGACAAACCCCCTTAAAATTGGCAGTTCCCCTCGAACAAGCCGGTGTTCCCATCATTGGAACGAGTCCTGCAAGCATAGAGCTGGCTGAAGACCGCAAACTTTTTGCTGAAGTCATCACCGAATTAGGTATCCGTCAGCCTCCCAATGGTATAGCCCTCTCGGCGGACCAAGCTCTCGAAGTCGCCAAGCAAATTGGATATCCAGTACTGGTCAGACCTTCTTTTGTGCTGGGTGGTCGGGCTATGATGATCGTCTATAACGAAGATGACTTGCGTGTTTATATGCATACAGCAGTAGAAGCATCCGAAACAAGACCAGTACTTATTGACAAATTTCTCGATCATGCCGAAGAGTTTGATGTAGATGTTATTTCTGATGGCCAAAATGTAGTAGTGGCGGGCCTTATGCAACACATCGAAGAGGCCGGTGTTCATTCCGGAGATTCTGCCTGTGCACTTCCACCTTATAATCTACCCTTGGCTATTAAAGAAGAACTAATCACTCAAAGTATAGCCCTGGCCAAGAGGCTAAAAGTTAAAGGGCTCATGAATATCCAATATGCCCTCCAAGGTCAAACTCTCTATATACTCGAAGCTAATCCCCGGGCCAGCCGCACCATACCCTTTGTTTCTAAGGCCATTGGGAAACCCTTGGCTAAATTTGCCACAAAAATCATGTTAGGCAAAACCCTTCCAGAATTGGGCTTTACCCATCCCATAGTTCCTCATTATACATCTATCAAAGAATCTGTCTTTCCCTTTGCAAAATTCCATGGTGTCGATACCTTGCTAAGCCCAGAAATGAAATCAACAGGTGAAGTTATGGGTGTTGATTTCGATAGAGGCTTAGCCTTTGCTAAATCTCAGTTAGGAGCCGGAAACGGAATAAAAAAAATGGGCAAGGTGTTTATTTCAGTTGCACCTCGTGATCGGGAATCCATTATTCCCTTGGCTCAAAAGGTACATCTGTTGGGATTTCCTATTTTAGCAACAGTGGGTACGGGTGCAGCCTTGCAAGCACAAGGTATACCCTGTGAAATTGTCCGTAAGGTACATGAAGGTTCACCACATGTTCTTGACCTCATGAAACAAGGGAGTATCGGACTTTTAATCAATACTACCTCTGGTCAAATGGGTAAAATAGATGATATGCATATAAGGCGTGAAGCTCTGGTTGATCAAATTCCCTATACCACGACCTTGGCGGCTGCTCGCGAAATGGTACAGGCCATGGAATCGCTTAGCAGGGGTCAAATCACGGTTACTTCTATTCAAGAATTCCATCGTCAGTTACAGGAAACCTGAAGTATAGACCCGCTCCAGAGGTAAATAAAACATGCAAAAAGAGTTGGGTAAAACAAGCAAGCAAAGGGTTCAAAGGATTGGTCTCCTCAAAAGTCTCCTCCTGGGGATTTTTGTCCTTACCTCCCTTTCTTCCTGTGTACACTTTCGCGCTTATTTTAACTCTTACTATAATGCCCAAAAGGCTTTTTCTCGAGCCGAAAGACTCAAAGAAAAGCGACTGTGGAAAAATCCACATGATACTGTGGGAGTCAGTACAGACGAAAAAAGCCTATACTACCGTTCTATAGAAAAGAGCTCCAAAGTCCTTGAACTTTTTGGTGAGAAACCTAATCGCTTTTTGCCCAGGTCCCTTTTTCTCATGGGCAAGTCATACATACGCCTGCGTGAATGGAAAAAAGCCCTGCAAAAATTTGATGAACTCCGCAAAGCATTTCCTGTTCATTCAAATCAGGAAGAAGCTCTCTATCTCCAAGCCATCGCTTCCTATCATGCACTTCCCTATAATATAGCCCGCAAGGAAATGCTGCTCACCCTTGATTCTCTGCAAAATGCGGCTTTTCGTATGGAAATAATGGAACTTTTTGCCCGACTCGAAAAAGACAATAACAGTCCCCAAGAAGGTTTAGCACAATACAAAAAACTTTTAAATGACCAAAATTTATCCCCTTTGGTGAGAGGCCGTGTTCTGTACGAATGTACTGAACTCTCTGCACAAATTTTTTTGTGGGCTGATTTGAGGCAATACGCTCTTTCACCCGAGATCGCCTTACTGACGCCACAGCAGCGTTTTCGCTCGGCGTATTTGGCTACCTATGCATTATACCAAGTCGGCCAAAAAGACAAGGCGCGTAGCGAAATGGATAGTTTACTTAGGGTAAAAACTTATGACACCTTGCTCAGCCCAGCCTACCAAACTCTGGGCGAATGGTATTTGAGTGATGCTTACCCCGATTCGGGTGTAAAACTGCTTCTTAAAATTCCAGTCAAATTTAAAAATTCAGAGCCTGCAGCACTCGCTTATTATACCGTTGCCTTTTATTACTTAAACCAGTTAAAACAGCGTCCTAAGGCCTTGTTGTACCTCGATTCGGCCAGTTACATAAGTATCAGTCCTTTGGCACAAAAATCTCGGGAGTTTGCGGCCTCTCTGCGCAAAATTATCGATTACCAGACAGATACACTCCTCACTGATACATCCTGGGCACTGCCGCGGAAATTTTTAATTGCCGAGTTATTTCTTCTAGATATAGGCCAAGTGGATAGTGCCTTAGCCTATCTAGAGGACCTAAAAATGAAATACAAAAATAATACACCACTCATGCCAAAACTTCTTTATGCTCAGGCCTATATATACCAAGAAGTCAGTATAGATTCAGTCCGTGCCCAAAATCTGTATAGTCAAATTATTAAAGAGTATCCAGGTACAGTGTATAGCAAGCAAGCCGAAAAAAATCAGTCCCTGCCCATCCAAACACAAACTCGGGAAGAATTGGCCTACAAGGCATTTAAAATTGCGGAAGACTCCCTTTTTGCCGGATATCAGTTAGCCTCTACTGTTTTGCCTCTTTTTGAACAAGTTGTAAAGCTGTGGCCGGGGACGCAGGCAGCCCTTCAATCCCTCTATATTCAGGCCCTCTTGCAAGAACAGCTTTTTTTTGAAGGGGAAAAAAACAGTTATGTCCTCGCCCTTAAAACCTGGCAAAACCTGGCAAAAATTTCAGCAGAAAATCCCTATAAATCCTTAGCACAATCAAAACTCTCGGCACTTTCTTTAAATGCTGATTCAGAAAAACTTCCTTTAGGGCCACCCGAGACCTTTAATAAAGACAATTGGAGTTTATTTTATAAGGTTGAGGAAAAAATCCAGCAAGAACCAGTATATGAGTATGATGAAGAGCTGGATAGCAAAGAAAGCCTGGATCCAGTTCAAAATGAACGGCCTTAAGCGTCTAAAAACGGCTTTTTTCTTGGAGCACCATGATTTTTAAGAATAGCTTGCCCCGTTTTGCAAAGTGGTTTTGTTTGATATGGGCGTGTATATATTTGTGGTCGTGTGCAACACCCTTTCCCTACCGGCCTGGTTATTCTCGTCTTACTGGTCGAGTTACCGTGCAAGGTATAGAAGTGGGAGAGGGATGGCAGCGCACTGGCAATATCTCTTATTACGGAAAAGAGTTTAAGGGTAAAAAAACTGCTAGTGGAGAAATTTTTGATCCCAATGCCTTAACCGCTGCTCATCCTTCTTTACCTTTTAATTCGCGCTTGAAAGTGACTCTCCTGAGTTCAGGAAAATCAGTAGAAGTGCGTGTCAATGATAGGGGCCCCTTTAAAGGGCGCCGGATTTTAGATGTATCTTTCGCTGCAGCACAAGAGCTGGGATTAATTCAACAGGGCATCGGAAAAGCTTTGTTGGAGCTGGTTGAATAATTCCATTCAAATAGGACCCCCTCTACCCAACTTGTTTTTTTTCTTTAGAGGTTCCCTTTATATCCTAAGGCCTTGTATTTGTTACAACAAGCGAGTGCACTTTTCCCTATGCACTTTTCCCTATACATTTTTTCCGCGTATACTTTTTTGCCCTTTCCATTTAAAACTTCCCCACTGCCCAAAAATTACAATAGCTATAATGAGTGGGGGGTGGAGCAAAGCGGCTAAGGCGTAGGTGCGAAAAGGAAGATGTAGGGAAAAAATTTTTATTCCTTTTTTAAGGATGAGAAGGTCGCCCAAAATTTTATGTCCCCAAAGTAAAATCGCCGGGAAAATAACCTGACAATTCAAAAACGCGTACAGGGCAATTCCAACCAGAAGGCAAAAATGGAGAAAAATCTGCTTTAAAAAAAAGACTCGGTCAGGGCTATACATACCTGTTTTGCTGGCCCAGCGTTTTCTTTGTTCCCAGAATTCTCTCAGAGTTTGGCAAGGGCGAGTAAGTACTTGGGACGCAGGGTGGGTTAAAAAGCGAATTTGATATTTTCCTTCTGCATGAATTTTTTGTAAAAGGAAATCATCATCTCCACTAGTAATGTGCTGGTGGGATTGTATGCCTCCAATAGATATATAGGCTTCCTTGTTGTAGGCCATGTTATTGGCGTTTCCGTTAATGGGAAATTGACCCGCAACCAGGGATGCCGAAACCAAACCTTGACCAAAAAATTCAAGGTTTTGCATTTCTAAAAAAAGAGGGTTGATCTCTTGTTTTTTTTGATAGAGAGTGAGCCCTAGCACCATTCCAATGGGTTGATTGTTTGGGGAAGTGCTGGATTGAAAGGCATTGTTGAGCGAAGCAAACCAGTCGGGTTTTAAGCGGCAGTCGGCATCGGTGGAAGCAATAATTTCCCCCTGACTGTGCGCAAAGCCCTGACTTAAGGCGTTTTTTTTAGGGCTGATTCCAGCAGGAGGGGCATTTACAATGGTTACAATTTTACATGTTTGTGGATGTGTTTTTGCAAACTCTGCAAGTATATGGGCAGTTTGATCGTTACTGCGGTCATCTATAATAATCCACTCCATAAACTCTTCTGGGTAGTTTTGATTTTTAAGGTCTTCGAGTAGAAGGGGTAAATCTTGCTCTTCATTGCGCGCCGCAACCAGGAGGGAAATAAATTTTGGGGTTGTAGGAGGTGTAAGAGGCGATAGGCCTAGCGAAGATGAGGCTCCAAACCCTAAGTGCGGAAGTTTGGAGGCTGTTTTTTGAAGGAGCGAAAGACCCCGGTAAAGGCGTGCAAGAATTTTTGAATAAAGGATTAACCCGCTCAAACAAATTATCCACCCAACTATCATGCGGGCAAAATAACAAAGTATAGGGTCAGGGATAAAAAAAAGAAAAAAGGATTCTGTGCACAGCCCCTCTTTGGGGAGAAGCTCAAGTGCGTTTTTTACTGAAACTTAAAACCTGCTTGAGCTTGGAGTTAAGTGGCCAAGCCAGTTGCCACAGAGTGTAAGCTACTTAACTCAACGAAACTAGAGTTCCCTCTCCAAACAAAAAAGATTAGCAAAACCCAACTCCAGCAGCCCCAGGCCACCCAATCAGCTACGCACGGCACCTGAACTCCGCCGCGTGTAGACCTCGAAGTCCGAAAATGAAAAAAACTCAACACAGATGAAAGAAATACCCGCCCCTTACCAATTCTATTTGACAGCAGCCCAAGGACTGGGTATGTTTACTCCCCCATGGAAATTCGGCTTGAATTACTCGCAGATGGTCCCCAGCCTCTTTTGCTCAAAGAGCCTGTCGAAGCAGAAAGCACTTGGTATTCCCAGGGTTGCCGTGATCATATACTCCTAGAGCTCAATTGGCAAATTATGGGTGGGTCTTGGTGGATTACTGCCCAAATCAAAGGTAATTTCGCTTTTGAATGCCTACGGTGTGGTTATCCCCTGCCTTCAGAATTCTCACTGCCTATTAAAGTACTTGTTAGCCGCAAAGGTGAAACAGGTCTTAACTGGACCGATAATGATGGTCTTGATTGGAATGAGTACGAAGTTGAAATTGGCCCTGATATTCTTGAAATTCCCCTCGACGAAATTGTTCTCGAGCAGATAATTTTAAACAACAATGCAACAAATGCACCAGAAAATTTGCAGAATTCCTGTCCAGGCTGTGAAAATTCCAAAGATTTTAACTACAATTGCACCGAACCAAATGAAATAGATCCTCGATGGAATAAACTCAAGTCCTTGCGAGATCGAAAGGAACCGTAGGAGTAGATCAATATGGCAGTACCTAAAAGAAAAACGTCAGTTGCCCGTAAGCGCAAAAGAAGAACCCACTGGAAGCTAGCAACTCCCGCTATTAGCAAATGCTCTCATTGCGGACACCTCATCATACCTCACCGTGTTTGTGATAACTGCGGTTATTATGCTGGTGTTGAAGTTCTGGAACTTGCAGAATAACAGGGCAGTCAAAGCATGATCCGTATCGCGGTCGATGGTATGGGTGGCGATTATGCACCCAAGGTCGTATGTGAAGGTGTTCTTAAGGCTTTACGCCAAAATCCTGGTCTCTTTGAAGTCATTTTAACTGGCCCACAAGAAGTTTTAACTTCCGCATTGGGTCAGGCTCCAGAGCTAGGTACAGTATTAAAAATTCACCATTCACCCGAGTTGGTTGCAATGGATGAATCCCCCGCCGAAGTTCTAAAAACCAAGCGCAATTCAAGTCTAGTAGAATGTGTGGGTCTGCAAAAGGCAGGCTTGGCGCATGCGTCTGTCTCAGCCGGAAATTCTGGTGCCATGATGGCAGCATGCCTAATGATTTTGGGCCGCGTAGGAACAATAAGCAGACCTGCGATTGCTTGTAATATACCTCTGCGTTCGCGTAAGGTTGTCTTACTTGATTGTGGTGCCAATGTCGATGAAAAACCTGTTCAATTATTGCATCACGGAATTTGTGGTAGTGTCTATGCAAAGTATGTCCTGGGAGTCGAAAGTCCTCGGGTTGGCTTGCTCAATATAGGTGAAGAAGAAAAAAAAGGTCCTGAATCTATACAAGAAACCTTTCAACTCCTCAAAAATTCTAATCTCAATTTTATTGGGAATGTCGAAGGCCGTGATATCCTTAAAGGTGAAACCGATGTTATTGTCACCCCAGGTTATACAGGCAATGTAATTCTCAAACTGATGGAAGGCTTTTACGAGATGCATCAGAGTTTGTTTGGCAACATCGATACCGAAAACGGAAGGTGGTTTACCAAAGATTGGAATTATTCCAATACAGGTGGGGCTATGCTTTTGGGTCTTTCCGGAACCGGAATTATTACTCATGGTCGTGCAGATGCTATGGCTATTGCTGGTGCTATTTGGGCAGCTTATCAAATGGCGTACAGTAACCTCTATCAAAAAATAGCCACCCAGCTCGAGGGTCATTCCTAGTGGGAGCTATCATCAAGGGGTTAGGTGTTTATGTTCCCGAAAACATACTCACCAATTCCGCTATCGAAAAAATGTTTGATACCACCGATGAGTGGATTACCACTCGGACAGGTATCAAAGAAAGGCATATCCTCCCGCACGACTCATCAGAACTCACTTCTGATCTAGGAACTCGAGCAGCACGCATTGCCCTCGATCGGGCTCAACTCTTGCCTTCCCAAATTGATGGAATCATCAACGCATCCATCAATCCCGATAAGCTTTTTCCTGCAACTGCATGTTTCGTACAAAAAAATTTAGGTGCGAGTGGTTTTGCTTTTGATGTCACCGCAGCCTGTGCCGGACTTGTCTATGCTGTCTCGGTTGCTTCGTCTCTTATCGCAAGTGGTCAGTGTAAAAATATCCTTGTCGTGGGTTGTGAGCTTATGTCAAGGGTTGTCGATTGGCAAGACCGTGGCAGTGCCATTCTTTTTGGAGATGGTGCTGGAGCCCTGGTTTTATCTGCACAACCTGATCCCACTCGTGGAGTATTAAGAAACCGTCTCGAAACAGATAGCAAGGCTAGCGATATTTTGTTTTTGAATAATCAATACAATTCCCCTCAAAATCCATTTCTACAAATGAATGGTCAGGCTGTTTTTAAGATGGCTGTTACGCAACTTTCAAAAGTTGTACAAGATACACTTGCCCTCGAAAATTATACTCCAGCTGATCTTAAATACGGGTTTTTTCACCAAGCAAATATTCGCATTCTTTCAGCTACAGCTGAAAAGCTGGGCTTATCTTCCGAGCAATGTCCTATTAATGTCCACAAGTACGGAAATACCTCTTCGGCTTCCATTCCGCTGGTTCTTAATGAAACTTATGAAGCGGGCAAACTGTCCGAAGGTGACCTCATCTCTTTTGCCGCAATTGGCGGAGGTATGAGTTGGGGTTGTAATCTCATTCGTTGGTAAATACAGGAGAATTTTTTGATTCGAGCACTTTTATTTCCTGGTCAGGGATCGCAATATGTCGGAATGGGTCAAGCTATTGCCCAGACACCAAAGGGCCAATTACTTCTAGAAGAAGCCTCAAGTGTATTGGGTTTTGATATGGCCAAATTACTTAGTGAAGGGCCCGAGGAAAGGTTAAAAGCCACCGAAAATACCCAACCTGCCCTTTTTACTGTCTCACTCATGGTTTATGCTGCACTTCTTGAAAACGAAGTTCCTTTTCATGCGGTCCTTGGGCATTCTTTAGGTGAATACAGTGCCCTCTGTGCAGCTGGTGTCTTTTCATTTGCCGATGGACTCAAATTGGTCAGGATTCGTGGCGAGCTTATGGCGAGTGCTGGTGTCCGTCGCCCTGGTGCTATGGCAGCGGTTTTAGGCCTAGAAGCCCCCGTCCTTACACAGCTTTTATCTCAAGCTCAAGGCACGGTTGTTATTGCTAATCTCAATAGCCCGGGGCAACTTGTTATATCCGGCGAAAAAGAAGCTGTGGGACTGGCTAGTGAGCTTGCAGCTGCTCAGGGTGCCAAAAAAGTAGTGCCCTTACCTGTAAGTGGAGCTTTCCATTCACCTCTCATGGAGTTTGCACTTGAAGGTTTAAGTTCAGCACTTGACAGTGTAGTTTTTCAAACACCTAAGGTTCCGGTTATTACCAATGTGGATGCCCTTCCCTGCACTCAACCAGAACAATTGCGCGAAAGTCTTAAAAGACAGCTCATTTCTCCAGTCCGCTGGATTGATTCAATTGAAAAAATTAAAGAAATGGGTGCCACCGAAGCCCTCGAAGTAGGTTCTGGCAAGGTGCTTATGGGTTTATGCCGTGGAATTTCACGCGATCTAAAGGTTAGCCCCATGGAAAGCCCAGAAGATTTTCAAAAATGGAAGGCAAGCGCTAATTAAAATATCCCTAATAATACAGGATTTTTTAATCAGACGATTTAACCCTTACTATGTATCAAATCTCTTTTTACTTTAAGATTTTTAAAAACCTAAATTCATAATTTATTCAAGTCATATTAACAATAAGAAAAGGCCACTATGATAGATCTCAAAGGACAAACAGCTCTGGTAACAGGTGGAGCCCGTGGTATAGGTCAAGAAATTTCCCTTAAGTTAGCTCGTGCTGGTGCAGATATCGCTGTTTGCGATCTCCGCAAAGAAGATGCAGCTCAAACTGTCCAACTTGTTGAAGCCCTGGGTCGCAAGGCATTCGCCTTTTCTGCTGATGTATCCCAATCTTCTTCGGTTGAAAATTTATTCAAGGAAGTACTAGCAGTTTTTCCTCAACTCGATATATTGGTTAATAATGCCGGAATTACGCGTGACACTCTGCTTATGCGCATGAAAGACGAAGACTGGGATCTGGTGCTCAATATCAACCTTAAAGGTGCTTTCTATTGTACCCGCGAAGCCGCTCGTCCTATGATGAAGCAACGCCGTGGCAAAATTGTCAATATTGCCAGTGTTGTGGGTCTTATGGGTAATGCTGGTCAAGCAAACTATTCAGCCTCCAAAGCCGGATTAATCGGTTTAACTAAAACCGTTGCCCGCGAGCTAGCTACCCGCAATGTTTGTGTGAATGCGGTAGCTCCTGGTTTTATTAAAACAGCTATGACCGATAAACTTTCCGATGCTGAAAAAGAAAAACTCAGTTCTCAAATACCCATGCAAAAATTGGGTATGCCCGAAGATGTTGCTAATGCAGTATTATTTTTGGCTTCACCCCTTGCCGATTACATTAGCGGTCAAGTATTGACTGTTGATGGCGGACTTGTAATGGCTTAACCTTTTTTTTCACTTTTTCCTTTGTATATTTAACCCACCTTAAGGAGGATACCATGTCCGAAGAACTCATGTCCAAAATCACTAAAGTGATCGTGGAAAAACTCGGTGTTAAAGCCGAACAAGTTAAACCCGAAGCATCCTTTGTCGATGATCTCGGAGCAGATTCACTCGATCAAGTCGAATTGATTATGGCTCTCGAAGATGAATTTGACATCGAAATTCCAGATGAAGACGCAGAGAAGCTTAAAAAAGTTTCCGATGCTCTTTCTTATGTTCAAGGAAAACTATAAGTCTAATAAAAGCGCTCCAACAGGAGCGCATTTTTTAATGCTCACCGCTTTATTTCGATTTTTTGCCGGCTCAAAGAATCTAAACAAACAACAACTAGTTTTGCCCGAGGGACCTTTTTCTGGTCTACAAAAACTCATGGGCTATACATTCAAAAATCCTGCCTTACTAGAGCTTGCTCTCTCGCACAGGTCTTACGCCTATATTCAAAATAAGGACAGCACTCTAGCTTCCAATGAGCGTTTAGAATTTCTGGGAGACGCTGTATTGGATCTTGTAATTACAGACCACCTCTACAAGGCATATCCCCAAGAACGAGAAGGTCACCTTTCTAAATTGAAATCCTTAATTGTATCGGCCCGTGTTTTAGCCTTAAGTGCAGGTCAATGGGATCTTGGGAGTTACATTTTACTTTCCCATTCTGAAAGCCGCAGTGGGGGTACACAACGCCTTTCTATAATCGCAGATGCCTGGGAAGCAGTGATAGGTGCGGTTTATTTGGATGGGGGCCTGGAAGCGGCAGCAGGTCTCATTGAGAAAGCAGTTATTACACAAATAGATACTCTTCTCAAAGATGAAGGCCTGGCGAATTATAAAAGTCAACTCCTGGAATTTGTGCAGGGAAAAGGGTGGGGTGGAGTTGATTATCAGGTCTTAGGTGTAGAAGGACCTGAGCATAAAAAAATTTTTCGTGTAGGAGTCCTTATTCAAGGTAAAATGCGTGGTCAGGGCCAGGGAAATTCCAAAAAGGAAGCTGAGCAGGCAGCTGCCCGAGATGCTGTAAGTAACTGGATGAATAACGCTACCTGAAATGCTTTCTATATTAAATGTATATAGATACATACCTACTCTTCACAATCTAATCTTTTAGCTCCATACAATGGCAGACACAATTAAAGTTCAACCCTGGCGACTAATCTATTCAGGTGATCAATCGGGTCTTTATAATATGACTCTGGATGAATCTATTCTTGATTCTGTTGAGAGGGCAGAATCACCTCCAACCTTGCGTCTCTATGGATGGAAAACACCTGTTTTATCTTTGGGGTACATGCAAAATCCCTTTTCTGAACTTGATTTTGAGCAAATTAAAAAGGATGGGGTTGAAGTAGTCCGACGCCCTACGGGAGGACGCGCTGTACTGCATATAAATGAATGGGCCTATTCAGTTATAGCGAGCACCCATACATCACCTTGGTGTCAGGATAAATCACAATCCTATCAATATATATCAGCCGCACTCACTGAACTTTTGTCTTTACCCAATAAAAAATTGTCTTTTCACAGAGGGCAGATAAAAACCTCTAACATTCCTACTCAGGCATATCAACCCTGTTTTGCTTCCACATCGCGTTTTGAGGTGGTAGCACACGGAAAAAAATTGGTTGGCTCCGCGCAGCGCCGCAGGCGGGGAGCCTTTTTACAACATGGTTCTATTCTCTGTTCTAAAGGACATCTGGGTGTTATTCAATACCTAAGCCTCTCTGAGCAGTCAAAAAAAGATTATTTGCAGGTTTTGTTGGATAACTCTATAACCCTGGAAGATTGGTATGGCAAAGCTGTTGACCGTTCAAAATTAGCGGAAAATTTTTTAGAAAAATTTGCCAAACTTTTGGGTGTAGAAACGGAAATTGGCTTACCCAATTTAGCTGAAATTCAGGCCCAAAGCAGGCTTTTAGAACAGGCCCCCATACAAGCGCCTGATACTTTGGCTCATTAAGAATAACCCACAAGACCATTTTAAATAAGAAAGTTAAGAAGATGCAAATCATGAAAAAGATTTTGGGATCCCGCCTACCCCGTCATTTCTCTACTGCTTTTACTTTTATTGCCCTAACCCTCACCGTGGGACTTTTTTTAGGTTGCATTAAAAAAGAAAAGGCAAAAACTTCCTCAGGCCCACAGGACAAAGCCTTTGCGGCCCTCGATAGCAGTAAGCTAATTGGAGAATTTGACCCTCTGGCAAGTCCTTTGGCGCAACCGGGGGGTACCTATACAACCTGGGGTTCTGAGTATCCAAAATCACTCAACTACTTTTTGTCCCTCTCATCAACATCCAAACAGATTTTAGATTTTCTGTTTGAGCCGCTTGTCACCTTACACACACTGGAAAATAAACCCACAGGCATCTTGGCGGAATCTTGGGAAGAAACTGTACCCGGCATGACTTTTCGCTTTAAAATAAGGCCAGAGGCAAAATGGAGCGACGGAAAAAATATTACCGCTCGGGATTTCCAGTTCTACTACGATGTGATCATGAATCCCAAACACCTCACTTCAGTGTTTCGTGTTGGGCTGAGCAGATTTTCCCGACCCCTTATTATTGACAGTCTCACGCTCGAAATACAGGCCAAAGAGCCGCATTGGAGTAACTTTTACGAGGCTGGGGGATTGGTTGCCTTCCCTGAACATATATGGAAAGATCTTGATTTTAATACTATAAACGAAGAATTTCCGGTAGTGAGTGGGCCCTACCAAATCAGTAAATTAAAGGCACCCCGCATGCTTGTCTTATCACGCCGAAATGATTGGTGGGGAAGAAAACTAGCTTATAACGCTGGTAAATATAATTTTTCTCAAATCAAGTACGAATTTATGGAAGACCGTAATAAAGCCTTAGAAGCTTTTTTTAAGGGCGAATTTGATCTTTATCCAGTCTATACTGCTTCCATTTGGGCCAAAAAAACTCAAACAGATGTTGTGCAAAAAGGCTGGGTTGCGCGCCAAGAAATTTACAACCGAGAGCCCAAGGGTTTTCAAGGTTTGGCCCTTAATATGCGCAGGCCGCAGTTTTCAGACTTAAAAGTAAGGCAGGCCCTTGCCCTCTTGCTTAACAGAGAAATCATGAACGAAAAATTAATGCATAACCAGTATTTTTTATTGAACAGTTATTTTCCCGATTTATACCCACAACTCCAAAATCCTCAGATCAAGCTCACCCCCTTTAATCCTGATAGCGCCCGGAAATTACTGGCCGAGGCAGGTTATAAGGCCGGCGCTGATGGTATACTAAAAAGGCAGGGAAAACGCTTGAGCATCACTTTACTCTCGGCTTCAAGCGATCAACGGCACATGAATATATATATGGAAGATTTAAAAAAGGTAGGAATACATATAACTCTCGAAGAACTTTCTTTAGCAAGTTTGCAAAGGCGGCTTGATAACTTTGATTATGATATGTACTGGATGGCCTGGGGTGCAAGCCGTTTGCGTGATCCCGAGGCTGCTTGGCATTCCAAATATTCTCAGCAAACCGGTTCAAACAATTTAACCGGCCTTCAAGACCCAATGGTAGATAGCCTGATAACACTTATGAAAAATGAGGCAAACCTAGTCCAGCGCGATAACTTGCTCCGGCAACTTGACACCAGGCTGGCAAGCCTCCAACCCTATGTACTACTCTGGCAAAGTGGATATCACCGAGTTTTGTATTGGAATCATTTTGGTACTCTCACCAGCGTCTACGATAAGTATAACCGTGAAGACGCTGTTCCAGTGTATTGGTGGCAAACGGTGGAACAACGCGAGAAGCTCCAAAAAGCTAGGCAAAATAATACTACTCTCCCTCTCTTACCTCCTGTTGTGCGTTATCAAGAATAAGACATGAGGAAATCCATGTGGGAAAAAAAAATCGAATTTCAAAAACAGATTCTTACATGCCATCCACAGTGGGTAGCTGCATGTGCAACTGCATGTACTTTTACGCATATGCTTTCGCCGGGATTTGTGTATGTATATCTGAAAGAGTTGGTGCATGGGTTTTTGTTTGGGTTGGTGCATGAGTTAGTAGGGATTTCCTTAGAGTTGCACCGAGATTTTTCGCGGCCAAGGCGCACTTTTAGAAACTTGATACCTTTACTTTAGGAGTTTTTTGAAAAAGTACCTGATACGGCGGCTTTTGCTCATGATTCCAACTCTCCTGGGCATCAGCTTGGCCTGTTTTTTACTTATTCAGTTTGTCCCTGGTGGCCCCGTAGAAGACATGATGGCGCGTGTCAAGGCCCATTCATCGGACAGGGGTGCTGGCGACCGCACCCGTATATCTCAAGAAGAGCTTGCCCATATACGTGCCTATTATGGCTTTGACCAATCAATACCAGTGCAATACATCAGATGGCTTGGTAAGGTGGTTAAACTAGACCTGGGCATCTCCTATACATACCGCAAGCCGGTATGGGATCTTATTGTAGATAAAATGCCTGTGTCCTTATTTTTTGGACTGACCTCCTTTATTATTTCTTATTTGGTGTGTATACCGCTGGGGGTTTTAAAGGCGGTTAAAAATGGATCTGCCTTTGATGCCCTAAGCAGTGCACTTATTTTTGCCGGCTATGTCATACCTGGCTATGCTTTGGGAATCCTTTTAATCACCTTTTTTGCCGGGGGACAATACCTCGATCTTTTCCCTCTCTCTGGTTTGAGTTCTGACGATTTTGAAGAATTTACCTTGCTGGGTAAAATTCTTGATGTACTCTATCATGGGACCTTACCCCTGATTTGTTTTATGGCCAGCGAATTTGCCTTTCTAACTCTTCTCACAAAAAATAGTTTACTCGATGAGCTGCATAAGGATTACCTCCGCACAGCGCGTCTAAAGGGTGCTTCCTTTATGCAAGCCGTCTTTAAGCATGCTTTAAGAAACGCTTTGGTTCCCCTGGCCACCCGATCGGCTGAACTCTTTACTCTTATGTTCACTTCAGCACTGCTTATAGAAAGAGTGTTTGATATCGATGGCATGGGTCTTCTTTTCTATAATTCCATTGTAGGCCGCGATTATAATGTAGTCATGGGTCTTATCGTTCTCAGTAGTGCCTTTGCGCTGCTTGGAAGATTATTCGCCGATTTTTTATTAGTTGTAGTAGATCCCAGAATTCAGCTGGATAAATAAAAGGTCAAGTCTAATGACGGAGACACAGTGTTCAACTTTTTAATACCGGGGGAGCTTACCAAAAAACGGTGGAAGCAGTTTCGTCAAACCAGGCGGGCCTATTATTCTTTACTTATTTTAGGGTCAGCTTTTTTGCTGAGTCTTTTCGCTGAATTGTGGATTGGGGATAAACCTCTTCTTATGGGCTACAAAGGCAATTTGTATATGCCACTTTTAAAATTTTATCCTCAGTCTGAATTTGGTCAAGCCTATGCTACACAAACCGATTATCAAGAACTGGCGCGCGACTCGTCCTTCAAAACACAGGGTGGGTGGATGCTTTGGCCCCTTATACCCCAAGGTCCTTTACAGCCTCATCTTAACCTTCCGGGTAATCCTCCGCATCCTCCCAGTACAGAACACTGGTTGGGCACAGATGCTTCCGCTCGGGATGTTTTAGCCCGATTGGTATACGGATTTCGTTTGTGCATGCTTTTTTCACTCCTACTTACTTTTATCAGCAGCCTTTTGGGCATATTGATTGGCGGGGTACAAGGTTATCTGGGGGGATGGCCCGATGTGATACTTCAAAGATGTATAGAAATAGGTGTCAGTTTGCCGATGCTGTATATCGTTATTCTATTGAGTAGCATATATGGGCGTGGTTTTTGGCTTTTGTTACTTGTATCTGCACTCTTTTCCTGGGTGGGTTTGTCGTATTATATGCGCAGTGAATTTTTTCGATTGCGGTCCCAAACCTGGGTCAAGGCGGCCAAAGTCCTCCGCTTAGGACCCACCCGCATTTTCTTTAAGCATGTACTGCCCAATGGATTAACTCCTGTCATTACCTTTTTGCCCTTTGCCCTAATTGGCGGCATTTCTTCTCTTACAGCCCTTGATTTTTTGGGTTTTGGTTTACAACCACCCACACCCTCATGGGGAGAACTCATGAAACAAGCTCTGGACAATTTATACGCACCCTGGTTGGCCCTCTCAGCAGTGGGAGCCTTGTTTGTAACCCTTCTCCTGGCTACCTTTATTGGTGAAGGTATTCGAGAAGCCTTTGACTCCCGACTCGATCAAGGGAGTTCCTGATGCCAGGCCCCAATTTTCCCTTGCTTGAAATAAAAGACCTCTCTTTGGGATTTGCCTTAACTGCGCAAACTCGTCCAGGTTTTTTTAAATTCACCCAACAAAAAACGACTCCTACTTTGTCAATCATAGAAGGGGTAAGTTTTTCTATACATGCCGGAGAATGGTATGGTTTGGTTGGCGAAAGTGGCTGCGGAAAAAGCATAACCGCACTGGGCCTTATGGGGCTAATGCCTATGCCCTATGGCAGATATATAAGTGGATCTATAAATTATCAGGGCCAAACTGTCTGGAATCCAGAACTGGGAGGACTGCGCCAGCACGACCCCTGGCAGCAACTGCGCGGCCAAGAAATTGCTATGATCTTTCAAGAACCCATGAGTGCCCTTAATCCTTTGTATACATTAAAAAAACAGCTAGAAGAATGTTTTACCTATAACAGGTTATCCTCAGGGGTATTGAGTGCTCCCGAAAAAAAAGACCGTATCGAAGAAGTTTTAGTGCGGGTCGGTTTGGGTTCTGTTTTAAAGCGTGTCCTCAAATCCTACCCCCATGAACTGTCTGGTGGTATGCAACAAAGAGTAATGATTGCTTTAGCCTTGCTTCTGAAGCCTAAATTGCTAATTGCTGATGAACCTACAACTGCTCTTGATGTAACTATACAGGCGCAAATCATGGAATTACTCAAAAGTCTTCAGGAACAAGAAAAATTATCTCTATTATTTATCACACATAATCTTGCGCTAATGTCTCATTATGCAGATAAAGTTGGAGTCATGTATGCAGGGCGCTTGGTCGAAGAGTTTCCGGTAGCCTTTCTAGCTGGTAGGGCCAGACATCCCTATACATGTGGACTCCTAAAGGCTATGCCTGGTAAAGGTGGATCGCAACCTATTCCCGGACGGGTACCCTCACCCCAAACCTATACACAAGGCTGCCGCTTTCTACCCAGGTGTACCCAAGGCAGCGAAACATGTCATGTACATCCTTCCGAAAAACAACTTACTCCTACACACCGGATCTTCTGTCATGCCATCCACTGATTTTGATCCTGTTTTAAGTCTCCGGAATTGGCGCGTCTGTTATCCACTGGGAAAGGGATTGTGGAAAAAGGCTCGGTCTTTTTTGCCGGCAGTTGATGGCGTCGACCTCGATCTTTATCCTGGGCGTATACATGCTTTGGTGGGGGAAAGTGGTTGTGGTAAGAGTACACTGGGTTCCAGTTTAGTTGGTTTGACACCATGGTCGGGTGGAGATCTTTTTATTCAGGGAAAAGCCTTTGATTTAACTTCTAAGAATGCACCTGATTTACTTCGGCAGACTGTTCAAATGATTTTTCAAGATTCCTGGAGCTCACTCAACCCCAGACAAACTGTTTTTGAATTGCTTGCTGAACCTTTGGCGGTTCATGGTTTTAAAGGTCAAAACGGAGCTTTAAAGGAGCTTGTTGTACAAGCACTGGAATCGGTGGGCCTAGATTCAAGCGCCCTTAATCGTTTTCCTCATGCGTTTAGCGGGGGCCAGCGACAACGCATCTGTATAGCCCGGGTCCTTAATTTAAAGCCCCGGGTTCTGGTGTGTGATGAAATCGTATCTGCTCTCGATATATCTGTAGGTGCACAGATTCTCGAACTTTTGCGCAGTTTAACCAGTCAGCATCAAATGAGTATACTTTTTATCACCCACGATTTGGCTACGGTCGAAAATCTTGCCTCAGAAATCAGTGTTGCTTATATGGGGAAAATTGTGGAAAGCGGGCCAGTTGAAAAGGTTATGAGCAAGCCCTGTCATCCTTATACTCAGGCCTTGCTTAATGCCATGCCCCGAATGGGCAGTCAAATTCGCCCTATTCCTCTGTCCGGTGAAATACCCACTTGGGAGGAATGTGATGACCTGTGCAGATTCAGAAAACGCTGCCCCCAAGTGCAAAACAATTGTCATCAGGTGGCCCTTGCTTGTACTTCCTTAGAGTCTAAACAAAACTTTTACTGCCATTTTCCTCTTTCCTAAATTGGGTGGGTAAATGTTAATCAGTGTAAAAAATCAATCTATTTCCTTCGCCCAAAACCGAAGCTGGGTTAAGGTAACGGATCATATTAATCTTAATTTATCTGAGGGGCAAACCCTGGGTATTGCTGGCGAAAGTGGTTGTGGTAAGAGTATAACTGCATCCTCTCTCATGGGGCTCTTACCCCAGGGAAAATCACGTGTGGAAGCTGATGAATTTCTCATCACAGGAAAATGCGTCAAGTCCTATACTGAGTCCGATTGGAGGGTGCTCAGGGGCAAAATCCTCTCCATGGTGTTTCAAAATCCCATGACAGCTTTGAATCCTCTGATGAAAAGTGGAAAGCAAATTGAAGAGTCTTTGCATTTACATTTAGGTCTCAGTGGGAGTCAAAAGGTCCGCCAGGCCAAAAATCTTATTGGTCAAATGGGTATTGAAGATGTCGATCGGATCTATACATCATATCCCTGGGAACTGTCCGGGGGCTTGCGACAAAGAATCATGTTGGCACTTGCCCTGGCACCTAACCCACGGGTTCTTATTGCGGATGAACCAACTACAGCTCTCGATGTAACCGTACAGGCTCAGATACTTTCCTTAATCAGGGATCATCAAAAGCAAATGGGTATGGCCTTGCTTTTAATAACTCATGATCTGGGAGTGATGGCGCAAATGGTAGATGATGTATTGATAGCCTATGCAGGCCAAATTGTAGAATCTGGCCCGGTAAAACAGGTTCTTACTCAACCCCTGCATCCCTATACAAAAGGGTTAATTTCATCTATACCCAGGTTATTCCAAAAAAAGGTTATTCAGGGGATTCCCGGCCGTGTGCCTTCACCAGAGGATTTTCCAGAAGGCTGTCGCTTTGCTCCGCGTTGCTCTCGTGCGCAGTTGTCATGTTCTTCACTCACCTATATACTTGAGCCTACGGGAACTGACTTCAGGCATTCCAATGCCTGTCCCCTTGCCTAGGAAACTATTCATATAACCCTTGTAAACATGGGACTTTTCCCTTTTCGGGTATATCCTGGTTTGGGCGCTTTATAGGATTAAGTTCAGTTGTTATAAATGGGATTTGTCATTTTGGCATGGAAATTCCCTCCACAGGGTGTTGAAAAATTTTATTAGAATATTAAATTAAGACTTAGTCTCAATCTGGACATTACTAGGAGGGTTTACTCGGCAAGGAAAAAACTACCAGTAGAAAAAGCTTTTGCCATTCCTTTTTCTGTCCTATTTACCAGTTTTCTAATTAAACACTAAATCAAAAAACAGGAGTATATATGAAATTCGGAGTTCTCAAATCAACAGCATTGCTTACAGGCTTCGCTATCAGTCTAATTTTTTCAAATGAGAAGGATGAGTTTTTTAAGCCGACGACTACTCTAGGTGGCTATGGTGAGTTACACCTTAATTATACCAACCCCGAAAAAGGTCCAGCAAAACCCATGAAGGCGGATTTTCACCGCTTTGTTCTCTTTTTTGGTCACTCCTGGACTCCCGAATGGTCAGTAAAATCAGAGCTCGAAATTGAGCATAACTATATACCAGCAGGCAATTTAAAGGGTGGGGAAGTGGAGCTCGAACAAGCTTATATCGACTTTAAGCCTAACTCCCTCTTTGGTGCCCGTGCCGGTGTGCTTTTGCCTGCTGTGGGCCTGTATAACGAAAATCACGAGCCACCTTTATTCACTAGCGTGGAACGGCCCGACTATCAAAAAATAATTATTCCCACTACCTGGTTTGGTAATGGTATAGGTATTTATGGAAGTATCCTAAATGGTCTTGATTATAACCTGCAAATAATTGAGGGCCTAAATATGAAAAATATTACCAGTAAAGAGGGCTTCCGCAAAGCCCGTCAAAAGGGTTTTGAATCTTCCTTAGAAAATTTATTTCTCAATGCAAAAATTACCTATACTGCCCTTCCAGGAATAAAAACTGGGGCATCGCTTTCTCAAAATCGTGATATCATGGCTGATTCCACGGCTTATGAAAGCATCACCTTAATTGAAGCACATACTCGAATTGATTATCAAGGAATTTGGGCAGGCGCAGAAATTGCGTATACCCATTATGGACTTGATGGAAAGTTGAATAACAAACTCCCCCAAAAGGCTTTCGGGTATTACGCTGAAGTGGGATATGATTTGGGCAACTTTCTTCCTGGCGAAAGCCGGTACATACCCTGGTTGAGGTTCTCGGATCTAAAGCCAGCCTTTGATACTGAAGATGATATTACCGAAAAAGAATCAAACTATAAACACCTAGAATTTGGTGTATCGGTTTTACCCATACCTCAGGTGGCGCTCAAAGCTGACATGGGGTTTTACTTCTATAAAGATTCGAAAAATAATTCGTCCACATTTAATCTGGGTGCAGGGTACAGTTTTTAAGTTTGCGAAAATAGGGTCTCTACTGTTATAAGTATAGACCCTAGGTATTTAATGGTTTTGGGTTTTAAAAAAATCAAAGCAGGTTTTTAAAACCTGCTTTTTAAAGTAACGAAAAACTAAATTACCTATCAAGTTTGCTAGGTAGCCTAAAAATTAAGTACAAAGCATGCAAATAGAGCAGAGATATTTAGAGTAGACAATTACGGTGGCAAAAAAAAATGGCGCGTTGTAGTAAAAAAATCTAAAAAAAAGCCTTTTTTCGGTTTTAATATTGAGGTTTTTACTTTGTATACGCCATCTTAAATTGCCAGAATAATAATAATTGAAAGCAGGAAAATAAAAATGTCAAATTTAACCTTTACAAAAAAATTGAGTTCCACTCAACCAAGGCTTAAAGTATACAGTTACCCTTTAAGAAAGCTGACGGGACTTTTATTTTTCTTGATAGCGTGTAAATCAGCATTATCAGGAGAATTAAAAAACTCTGCCTTTAAGTGGGTTCAGCAAAAGTATCCGCAGTGCAGCACTCAATTTTCAAATAAAGAAATTTTACCCGAGCATAAAAAACTTATACTTAAAAAAGTAGGTCAAGAATTTTATACTTCTGCACTCTATCAGTGGAAATTGAATTGCCCCGAAGGGGCTTATACAGCTTGGGTTGATAATGTCATGGGACGTGATTTGCCAATAACCTTTGCTGTTATTTTTGATTCTTTAGGTCGTATTACTCAAACTACTGTTCTTAAATACCGAGAGGATTATGGCGGTGAAGTGCAATCTACTCGTTGGTTAAAACAATTTATAGGTAAAAAAGAATCCGATGGTTGGGTTGCCGGTAAAGATGTTGAGGGTATATCTGGTGCAACAATTTCTGTTCATTCTCTTATTAAAGGCCATAAAAAATTGGCTCACCTTTTTGCTCTCATACATTCCACGCCGGGTACAAAGTAATAGAACCTAAATTTAAGGTTTACTAAGGATCAAAAAACATCTATTTATAATAAATGAGGCTCTACTTAAAAATGAGAAAAATTCAGTAGAAGCTCTTTAATGAATTTATATCTTAAACAGGGGTACTACTGATGAATAAGCCAATCTCTTCCAATCAAATCGGTCTTTTTCCCCCTATACATCTTTGGCCTACCCCCTTTAAGCGCTTGTTAAGTTTGTATTTGTTGATGCAAACAATAGGCCTCCTCTGTGGCTTACTTCTGGTGGGGTTAATTTCACAAAACAATATTTCAGGTCTGCAAGAACACTACAGAGGGCAAATTCAAACTGATCCTCTCGAAATTCCTGATAGTACACCTAAGCCCCTTAAGTCAATGCTTATAACAACTCATACTCATATGATGCCTTTAGCCCTTTTGTTTTTTGTAATGGGTGTGCTCATTTTACATGTGTCGGTAAATATTCCTTTCAAAAACATTTTAGCCTTTGAGCCTATTATTGCCTTAGGTACAACATTTGGAGGGCTCTGGTTGATGCGGTATGTACATTCATACTTTATTATTTTGGTTTTAATTTCTTCGGTGTTGCTTTATGGAAGTTATTTTATTCAGGTGGGCCTGCTCATGTATGAGTTAATATTTATTAAGCCCCAATCAACCAAAAACTAAATTCCGCCTAACATGGCTTATTAATTTTGCTATCGCATTAGTTTTAAATGGGAAACGCTCTTATGCACCTAAGCCCAAAGAGACGATTTTTGGGTAGAAGCGTATACAAATTTTGTTAAATTTTAAAATTTACCGATATGTATATGCACAAAAAACCAATTCTAAAAAGTGGTTGATTAAATGAGGCTTCCTGCAAGGAGCAGAGTGTTTTACCGTGCTAAAGATTTATTAGCCTTTTTTTGAAGCTGAATGAGTTTTATTTTTAAACTTTCTGCGGCTCTCTGGTATATTTCCATTTGTGGAGCAAGATAGCAGGCCTCCTGATAGTCTGTTAATGCATCTGAAAGAACATTTAAATGTTCTAAAGTTTTTCCGCGCCAATAATGTGCTTCATGAGCTTTGGGATTTTTTGAAAGAGCCCATGTACATTTTTTCAGGGCTTCCTGAGTTTTTCCTGAGTAAAATAAAATTTTGCACTCTTGTACAGCTGGTTTAAAATTTGGTGGGTGCACTTGGGAAGCAAGTGTGTTGTAGGTCAAAGCCTCAGTATATTCACCAACGGCCAGGGAGGCTTCAGCAGCTTCAAGTAATTCTCTTTGGTCAAGTTTGAAATGGGTAGTGAGAGACTTCCAGGTTTCCCGTGCCTTATTGAAGAGTTTGCCTTGGTATTCAAGTTGCGCTTGTGTTGTTTTTACTTCTTTGGGGCTTATAGTATGATGTAATTTAAGATCGGGGTGGGGGGAGGGAAGTGTTTTATTTTTCTCCAAAAAGACTTCCATTTCTGTAATCAGTTCTAGGGCTTCAGTAATCTGGTTTTGGCTTTTCAACCATTTTATTTGTTCCCAGAGGTAAAAAGGGTGTGCATCCAAGTTCCGGCATTCAAGCAGGGCTGCCTGGGCCTTACCAGGTTGAGATGTTCTGGAATAAATGAGAAAAGCAAAATAGCGTAAGAGTCCGCTTAGACTGTTTTGACTGTTTTTACTTTCAAGTTGCGCAAGGAGATTTTGGGCCTGCTTAAATTTACCTTCATTTATCATAGAAATAAGTTTTTTTAAATCTGGGGTTTTAGTAGAGGGCCGACTTGTGATTGTTGTATCGTTTTCTGACTGCTGTGTTATGGAATTTTGTGTTGAGTTTACTTGATGAGAATCAAGTAACGGAGCAGCTATTAGAGACTGTGAGCGCTTTTTGATCGCTCCCAAGAGGGACAAACATAAGCTATCTCCCGGAAATTCTTGAGTGCACAGAGAGCCATAGTAACGGGCCGAATCTACCTTGCCAAGAGCTAATAAAAGTCTGGTTTTGATTCTTGAAAATTTTCCGGTAGGCTTAAAACTGCTATACTTATTCCACTCCAAGCTGGCACGCTCTGGTAAGCCTAATTCCAGGTAAGTGAGTGCCCGATAAAAATATATACCGGCTTCATAAGAATTTAGACTGGCTGCCAAGTTGAGTGCTGTAAGAGCCTGTTCAAACTTTTTAGACTTGTAAAGAAATATTCCCCTTTTTAACTGAGGCGAAAGTTGCTGTGAGGTTTGTTGTGAAGCGGGAAGGAAAGACGGATGTGAAGATGAATATAAAGAATCTTGTGAAGATTGATGTGAAGAAAATTGTGGGGCAGGATGTAAAGAAGGGTGTGGGGAGGAATGTGAGGAAAGATGTAGCGATGGGTTTAGGGAAGGGTTTGTGGAAAGAGGTAAAGATGGGTTTAGGGAAGAGTGTGAGGAAAGAGGTGGCGATGGGTTTAGTGAAGGGTTTGTGGAAAGAGGTAAAGATGGGTTTAGGGAAGAGTGTGAGGAAAGAGGTGGCGATGGGTTTGGTGAAGGGTTTGCGGAAAGATATAAAGATGGAGGAGAGGAGTCGGGGTGAATACTTTTTTGTTCAACTTTAAAGGCTTCTGTACTTAAGTGTGTAGAATCACTCCCTGGGTAGACTGCCTGGCCAGCTTCTATTTGCTCGACTAAATTAAGGCTTGTATCTGGTTCATCTAAATTTATTCTTTCAAAAGTTGTTGTATCATAAGATAATGAGTCTTCAATTTCTTCCTTGTAAATTTCATTTATGGGGTTTTGGGCATACTTGAGTGGTTGGCTTTCTTTAGGGAGGGCTTGTGCCCATTCAAGTGGATCGGGTCTTTGGGGAAGGGAACAGGAGGACAGGGCAAAGAGGTAAAGAAGGGTACATATAAAGTGCAGTTTTAATTTTTTACCACACCAAGTTTTTGGATCATAGAGGAGAGGCATTTTTAGTGCACAAGGTAAAAAATATTTTTGGGCCCCGCTTTCACAGTTGGTTGATATAGAGAGGTTTAAAGCCCTTGTATTTTTCTGCTTGTAAAAAGAAGAGTATAATAACCTCAGTGCGTTTTCCAGGATCGATATTTACAATCATCCGGTCAGAAAAAATACGAGACATATATATACCCCGTCCTGATTCGTCGTATATGCCTTCAGCATTGATATGACGGTCAATTAAATAAAGAATGCGATCTTTATCCAGGTTTCCCTGGCGGTCCATTATGCTAATAGCTACTTTGTGTTTGTCGATTCCTACTTCTACACTAACCGCTTCTTCATCAGTCAAGCTGATGGGTTGGTAACTTTTATATTTACGAGATCCTTCTGGTGTATGCGGTGCATGGTAGAGTGCATTGGTTATAATTTCATCAACAACTAATTTTATTTCATTAGCATCTCGGTGCAGGGCCGGTAAGATTTCCACAACTGCTTGCCGGGTTTCCCGGGCTGCATCAGAGCTTTTGATAACCCATTTTCCAAGAGTTGAATAACCCGTGTCCATATATTTGTTCAATCCAAAGATATCTCTGCTAACTAAGGCATTGACGAGATTTAAGAGTTCAGTAAAATTGAAGGGACTGGTTTTACTGAAGATATTACAAATACCGTGACTTCTTGCCAGCCGGATGTATTCATCGACATTATAGGCTGTTATTAATACCGTTCTGGTATTGGCATGTTGAGATTTAATTATAGAGAGTAATTCATAACCTTTCATGCCGGGCATATTAATATCGCTAATAACCAGGTCGTATTCATTTACTGAACAGAGCTGAAGGGCTTCCTCAGCCTGGCTTGCGCTGTCTATCATAAATTGCGATTCTAGAAAGTCACATAACATCGCGCGGATGGCCGGTTCATCATCTACAATTAAGATTCTAGATTTCACAGAGGTTTCTCCTTAGGAAATTTTAATTCTACCCGTATTCCAGGATTAAGATTAGTGAGCGTTATGGTTCCGTAGTGTTGGGCCATAATGCGGTGACAGATACTCAAGCCCAGACCCACACCCTTTCCCGGTTCGCGTGTAGTAAAAAAGGGTTCAAAAATATTTTCCATGTTCTTGGGGTCTATACCTGTACCATTATCTTCAAAAAGCAAACTGATGGAACTATTCAAATCATTTCCGGTGATGTATATAGAAGGTTCAAACAGACCTATCCGTTTTTTGCGTTCTTCAAGGGATTGAAGGGCATTATCCAAAATTTTACCTAAAGCCTTTGTGAGTAGTTCTTTGTGTGTCCAGATCCGTAAGGGAGGACCAAAGTGTGAGCGAATTAGTGCCAGTGAGGTTAAAGGCAGACTATCAATCCAGGTCTGAATAAAGTAGGCTAGGTCAATGGGTTCAAAACTCATACTGCTGTTTCCGCTAAAGTTGAGGAGATCCTCCAGGATATGTGAGGCTTTTGCCGCGCTGTCATAAATGGTTTGAATACGAGATGTACCTTTAGGGTTCAGTCCATAATTCTCTGGAAATTGCAGCATCAGCTGGCTGTTCCCAGAAATTCCTGATAAAGGATTATTCATTTCGTGAGCGATTCCTGCCACCATAATTCCAATAGAAGCAAGTCTCTCCTTGCGACGCAGTTGCGCCTGCAATTCTTCAAAGCGAGTTATGTCTCTTACTGTTTCAATGAAGTTTACAACCTGGCCTTCACTGAGATGAGGATGAACTTCGATTTGTAGCTGTTTTCCCGATAATTGGAGATTATACCCTTCTATATATCGGGTATTGGTTAAGGGGCATTCTGGACAGGGGTGATCAAGCTGACGTAGCACATTGTGGCATTTAGATAAAAGAAGGGATGATAAATCCTGGGATACAAAGTTTGTATAGGCCTTATTGACTCTGGTTATATTGTACTGGTTATCAATAACCACAATTCCATCGGCAATAGAATCAAAAACTGCCTCTATTTGTTTTTTTGCTAAAAGAACCATGTCATCCTGGTCCTTGAGGTGGGTGCGGAACTGATGGGTACGGAAACGGAGGTGAGATTTTGCCTGGATATAGGCACGCACCAAAAAGAAGCAGGTTATTAGACTGGCCCCAAAGAGCAATAAGAGGAAAAACTGCACATATTATTTTAAATCATTAAAGATCCATAATTCAACTGATTGTAAAAGATGGTGAGGTAGTGTTTGGCCTATCCATTTTCCCAGTCCAGGCCAGATTCCTAAAGATCCTAAAACAAAAAGGATTTGAAAAATGATAAAAAAACCCATTGAGTAAATTAAAATATTGGTAAACCAGGTGAGGTAGAGGGTTTTACCGAAGCGTAGATTTGAAAAAATAGGAAGTTGGGAGAGGGCCAGAACTAACTGGTTAAAACGGTTTTTGGATTTTTGTAAAAAATCCAGGATTTTGTCTGGTATATAATACCGTTGATACCCAAATCTGAATTTTTGGGGCATAGGCACTCACTCGGGTTCTGTAGCTAAAATTTATAAAAAATCCTAAGACCGAATAGCCCGGTGAGTTATGCGGACAAAGTCACCCTGACCCAAAACTCCAGGGAAAACTTCGGTAACCAAAATAGTCGCTGAGGCTTCTTGTTCCAGAACGACTATTCCAAAGCCCAAAAACTTATCTGTTGCTTTTCCGGTTACCTGATTGTGATTGAGAAAAGCTACTCCATCACCTTGCCGCAGGGACATACCGTCAGAGCTATAATCCGTGATAATATATGTATAGGGGAGAACGGAGCGTGCAGAACTTGAGGTATAGATAATTTGCCCCACAGGCTGTGATCCATCCATTTTTTCATACCCTGTAATCAGATCAATTTTGCGGGCAGCATAGGGACGCACCTTTTCTAATTTTGTGATGCTGTTAAATTGGGCAATCAGGGTAGCATTGATTTTCCGGGTTTTGCCACTTCCAGCAAAGGCGGGATTGCTATCAACTCGGAGTTCTAAAATTCCCGAAGGTTCAAGAACCCGGCCCAGGACTTTTTTGCTCCGGCTATTTTTAACAAGGGGACCCTCTTTCATCAGTTCCATAAAACCCTCTTGATCATGCTTTTTCTCAAGAGGTTGAGTATCAAAGAGATGAAAGCCCTGGTTTACATCAACCCAATTTTCAATGTTGGAAGTAAGGGCCTCACCTTTTCGGTTGACCGGCAGAATTTGTGGCGCGCGCATCACAAAATCTTCTTTGAGTTTACCCTCTAATTTTTCAGAGGGTGATTTTAATGGGTTTGTAGCGGATTGACTTGGTGAACTCCCTAAACCAGATACTTTT
>Ga0116204_1000253_pt1 | contig 29179 bp, 29 predicted proteins | sample LakKivwa52mmetaG_FD_94481 | JGI IMG/M metagenome (GOLD analysis project Ga0116204, IMG submission 94481) | Anoxic lake water microbial communities from Lake Kivu, Rwanda to study Microbial Dark Matter (Phase II) - Lake Kivu water 52m metaG | ecosystem: Environmental > Aquatic > Freshwater > Lake... | reverse complement strand
GATGAACCTGAAGTGCGTGAAGCAGCCTATCACACCTTGTGGGAGATCGGCCTCTCCGGTGTGAAACTCCCCGACCCAAGCCAGTTTGGATTAAGTTAACCATGCTCATAACGAACGCAAACATCATCACCTGGGAAACTCCCAACCGAGTCCTGTCGAATTACGCCATCCTGATCGAAGGCGGGCATATCAAAGAGATCGGGACAACCCGCTCGCTGACTGCCAAATATCCCAAAGCCAAAACAAGCGATGCGGGCGGGCAATATGTGATGCCCGGCGGCATTTGCGCCCATACTCATTTTTACGGCGCATTTGCGCGCGGTATGGCCATCCCCGGGCCAGCGCCAAAAGATTTCCCTGAGATCCTGCAAAAGCTGTGGTGGCCGCTAGACCGTTCGCTGGATGCGGAAGGCGTGCGTTACTCCGCACTGGTCTGTCTCGTTGATGCGATCAAGCATGGCACGACTACGCTCATCGATCATCACGCTTCGCCCAATTTCATCGACGGCTCACTTGACCTGATCGCCGATGCTGTTGATAAAAGCGGTTTGCGCGGCGTGTTGTGCTACGAAGTCACCGACCGTGATGGAACGGAAAAAGCAAACGCGGGAATTAACGAGAACGTTCGATTCTTGCGGCGACTGGCAAACAATCCACACCCGCGCCTCGCCGGGACTTTCGGCCTGCACGCCAGTCTGACGCTTTCCGGCGCTACCTTACAGGCGTGCCGCGCCGCCGCCCCCGAAGGGACAGGTTTCCACGTCCACACTGCCGAACATGAATCAGACGAGTACGACAGCCTGCAACGCTCCAACATGCGGGTAATCGACCGTTTGCTAAAACACGAGATTTTAGGTCCCAACACCATCACCGCGCACGGTGTCCATTTTGATGCGCGAGAGATGGAAATTTTGAAGGAAACCGAAACCTGGCTCACGCACCAGCCGCGCTCGAACATGAACAACGGCGTGGGCGTGGCGCAGATTGAGTCGATGATGCGCATGGGCGTCAAAGTTTGCTTGGGGAATGACGGTTTTACCAATTCGATGTGGGATGAATGGAAGACAGCCTATCTCCTACATAAATCGCATCATCGTGACCCGCGCCGCATGGGCGGGTATGATGTGCAGCAAATGGCGGCATACAACAACGCTGAACTTGCCAGAAAATTCTTCCCTGAAGCACCCATTGGGCAGCTCGTCCCTGGCGCAGTAGCAGATTTGATCTTTGTGGAGTACCATCCCTTCACCCCACTCACCGATGGCAACCTGCCGTGGCATATCATTTTTGGTTTCCAGCAAAGCATGGTCACCTCCACAATGGTGGCGGGTAAGTTCCTGATGAAAGACCGTGAACTGCTCACCCTCGACGAAGCCGAGATTGCCGCACGCGCAAGGGAGATCGCCCCGCGCATTTGGAAAAAGTACGAAGAAGAAGTTGCAAAAATATAATCACGGAGACATTATGAACGATAAACATCTTTTAATTTCCATTGCTGTGTTAGGCGGAACAGGAAAAGAAGGCAAAGGTCTCGCTTTTCGCTGGGCGCGTGCTGGCTATCATGTCTTGATCGGTTCGCGGGATGCGGAAAAAGCAATCGCCGCGGCAACCGAGGTCAGGGAAATGCTTGGGGATGGAGTCTCTGTCAATGGGCTGGGCAATTTGGAGGCGGCGAAGGAAGCGAATATCGTCGTGCTGACTGTGCCATATTCCGCGCATCGTTCCACATTGGAAGCGGTCAAGGATCAACTTCAGGGAAAAATTCTTGTAGATGTGACTGTACCGCTCGTGCCGCCGAAAGTTGCAACCGTACAAATGCCCGCCGCAGGTTCCGCCGCGCAGGAAGCGAAAGAGATCGTCGGCGAAGGCGTGGAAGTATGCGCCGCCTTCCAGAATATTTCGCATGAGCATTTGCTCGATCATTCGGACGTGGAATGTGATGTGCTGGTGACGGGCACAAGCAAAGCCGCGCGCGAAGAAGTGATCAAACTGGTCGAAGCCGCAGGGCTGAACGGCTGGGATGCAGGACCGATTCAGAACTCGGTTGTGGTTGAAGGCTTGACCAGTGTGTTGATCGGCATCAACAAAAAATACGGCTCCACCCATGCGGGCATCAAGATCACGGGAACAAAACAATCCGCAGATTGAATAGATTTCGCAGATTAGTTATATGAGAGCACCTGACCAGCGAGACCCGCAAACCTATGCAATCATCGGCGCATGCATGGAAATCCATCGTCAGTTGGGACACGGATTCCTTGAAGCCGTTTACCAAGAGGCTGCGGCGATCGAATTTCCACTCATAATTGTTCCCTTTGACCGCGAAGTGGCTTCACCAATTAAGTACAAAGAAATAGTATTGCCCACTCAGTATCGAGTAGATTTTGTCTGTTTTTCGGAAATCATCGTCGAATTTAAAGCTTTGTCTCATATGGGCAATGTTGAAGAATCACAACTTTTGAATTACCTAAAAGCAACGGGGTGTAAACGCGGTTTACTTATCATCTTTGGAAATTCAAGCCTGCAATACAAACGAATGGTATGGGATTACGATGAATTGATCCCTCCAAATAATAAATCTGCGCAATCAGCGTAATCTGCGGATAAGACCTTGCCCCCCCTCACACTAACCCCTCTTCAAAATATCCCACTCATCCGCCAAGGCGACCACCTGGCGGATATTCTTCTTAACTCCCTGCGTGAAACAAACCTGGATTTGCAGGACAACGATATTCTCGTTCTTGCGCAAAAGATCATCAGCAAAGCCGAAGGGCGCATGGTCAACCTTGCGGATGTGATCGTATCGCAACGTGCAGTTGACCTTGGCACCGAAACCGAAAAAGACCCGCGGCTTGTAGAACTCATGCTGCGTGAAAGCAACGAGGTTGTCCGTTCGCGCAAGGGCGTGATCGTGGTGGAACATAAACTCGGATTCATCTGTGCCAACGCAGGCATCGACCATTCCAATGTCATGGGGGATGGAGAAAAAAAAGAAGATTTCGTTTTGCTGCTTCCAGAAGATCCAGATGCATCTGCCAGGGAACTGCGCGAGAAGATAAAACAAAAAACAGGCAAAACCATCGGTGTGATGATCATCGACTCGCATGGGCGCGCATGGCGCAATGGAACTGTCGGCGTGTGCATCGGGCTGAGCGGCATCCCTGCCGTGGTGGATGAACGCGGCTGGCAAGACCTGTTCGGATACACGCTCAAAGCCACCATCGTCGGCGTGGCAGATGAGCTCGCCGCCGCTGCATCACTCGTCATGGGGCAAGCCGCCGAGGGAACACCCGCCACCCATGTGCGTGGATTTCCTTATCCGCTGGGCGAAGGCTCATTGCAGGAATTAATTCGTCCAAAAGAAATGGACATGTTCCGTTGATAGATCATTGACCGCGGACCGCAGACCATAGACCATTTTTTATCGTCCATCGTCCACGGTCCATGGTCTATTAAGAAACTAACGCAAATCTTATAAGCGGTTGATACACTTCCCCTCACAATAATAATTGGAGAAAAATCATGCCGTTCCCTGAAAAATTTCATGACCTGTTCAAGCCTGAAACCAAAGCATTTCTCTACCTTGCCACCGTAAGCGAAAAAGGCAACCCGCAAGTCACACCCGTTTGGTTCGACCATGACGGCGAGCATATTCTCATCAACACCAACGAAGGGCGCATCAAAGACCGTAACATGAAGGAACGCCCCGACGTACACATGGTCATTCAAGATCCCAGCGACCCCTACCGCTACCTCGGCATCCGCGGCAAAGTCGTCTCGTACACTCGCGAAGCCGCGGATGAACATATCGACATGCTCTCCCGCCGCTACTACGGCAAACCGTGGACATACCGCGAGGGACAAAAGCGGATCATCTTCAAAATTCAGCCCACCCGCTTTGACGACCACGCCTGATCTCCACGCCTTTCTGCGGACGCGCCGCTCGATCCGCCGCTTCAAAGCGGACCGTGTGCCTGATTCCGTTATAAGGGACATTCTCCACACGGCGACCTTTGCCCCGTCCGCGCACAACCGCCAACCCTGGCGCTTCATCGTGCTGACCGATTCCCCTGCCAAGCAGCATCTTTCCGACGCAATGGCAGCGGAATTTCAGCGCGACCTTGAAAAAGATAACATCTCATCTGAAGAGATCACAAAACGAGTGAACCGTTCGCGCGAACGCATCACAGGCGCGCCTGTCGTAGTCATACTCTGCCTCGACATGAGTGAAATGGACGCATACCCCGACGCGCGCCGCAAAAAAGCGGAGTACATCATCGCCACCCAATCTGCCGCCAATGCGGGGATGCAATTACTGCTCGCCGCCCACGCAGAAGGGCTCGGCGGTGTGTGGGTGTGCAGCCCAATGTTTGCACAGGAAACCGTGCAAAAAGCATTGAATATTCCAACCACCTGGGAACCGCAAGCCATGTTTTTGTTGGGGTATCCCGTGGATACTCCCCCAGTGCGGGAGAGAAAAAAATTACAGGAAATTGCAATCTTCCTATGAAAATCACAGCCCTTGCGGGCGGAGTCGGTGGCGCGAAACTGGCGCACGGACTTGCCCAAATCCTTCCCCCCGAAGACCTGACCGTCATTGTCAACACAGGCGATGATTTTGAACATCTTGGCCTGTACATTTGCCCCGATCTGGATACCGTCTGTTATACATTGGCGGGACTTGCCAACCCCGAAACAGGCTGGGGACGAGCGAACGAAACATGGAACACGATTTCCAACGTGGAAACACTCGGCGGACCAAGCTGGTTTCGGCTGGGCGATCAGGACATTGCGACCCACCTTGAGCGAACGAGACGTTTGAAAGAAGGGCAATCGCTTTCTCAGATCACAAAAGATTTCTGCAAAGCGTGGGGCATCCAGCACACCATTCTGCCCATGTCCGATGCGCCTGTGCGGACGATGGTGGATACAGACGAAGGCGAATTGGCATTTCAGGAGTACTTTGTCCACAGGCGCTGCGAGCCGAAGGTCAAAGGCTTTCGGTTTGACGGAGTCAAAGAAGCAGAACCAGCTATCGGCGTGAAAGAGGCGCTTAAGTCAGCCGATGCGATCGTCATTTGTCCGTCAAATCCCTGGGTGAGCGTGGATCCGATTCTGCAAGTCGTCAAAGAAATCAAAAAGCCCGTTGTTGCCGTTTCCCCCATCATCGGCGGAAAAACGGTAAAAGGGCCCGCTGTAAAAATGTATTCAGAACTTGGCATTGACCCCTCGGCATTGGCAGTAGCAAATCATTACCGCACCATCCTGACGGGTTTCGTGTTAGACAATCAAGACCTGAATATACAAACTGAAATAGATAATTTAGCGATTGAGACATTGGTCACAAACACACTTATGAACCACCTTGCAGATCGTGCCCGACTGGCACATGATGTGCTACACTTCATCGGGAGTTTATAAATTATGTCACTTTGGGCAATCGTTCCCGTAAAACCATTACGCAGAGGGAAGTCCCGTCTGGCAGAAGCATTAACTGAAGAAGAGCGGGCAGCATTGAATGAAGAGATGTTGGCGCGGACCCTGAAAACGCTTTCAACTTTGAAGGAAGTGGATCAAGTTCTCGTTGTAAGCCGCGACCCGCACGCCTTGACCATTGCGCGAAATCACGGTGCAAAAACCGTGCAGGAGGATGGTCAGCCGCATTTGAATACCGCATTAACCCGCGCCACCGTGATAGCGCAAGTCCATGCGGCACAGGGAGTGTTGATCTTGCCTGTTGACCTGCCGCTGCTTACCACCGATGACGTATTAGCGTTGATAGACCGCGCAACCAAACCGCCTGTAGTTGTGATTGCGCCAGATAGGCACGGCAAAGGCACGAACGCCCTGCTCATGATACCGCCGCAGCAGATCGAGTACGAATTTGGCGAGGGATCCTTCCAACGGCATTGCGAGCAAGCAAAACAATCTGGAGCGCGGCTGGAGATCGTCGACCTCCCATCACTAGGGCTCGACCTCGATCTTCCTGAAGACCTTGAGATGGTGCGAAAATTGGAAGCCTCAAAAGTATAGACATTCAATTTGCCACAGGCAAGCAAACCCTATGAAGTTTGCGAAACCTGTGGCAAAATTTTTCATCCCACATTCAAGGAGAATGCCATGACCAAAGAGCGCGTTGCTTTATACCTGCAAGACTCCCACGATCTGCGTGACGGATTGGAATACGCCAAGTATGCTGAAGAAAAAGGATTCGAAGCCGTGTGGCAGGCAGAGTCCCGATTGGTACGCGATGCCATCGTCCCCATGGCTGGATATGCCGCCGTGACGAATCGCATCAAAGTTGGATCGGGTGTGATCAACAACTGGACCCGTAACATTGGCCTGCTCGCCTCCACCTTCCTGACGCTTGATGACCTCGCCCCAAACAGAGTCATCTGCGGATTGGGCGCATGGTGGGACCCGCTAGCCAAGAATGTAGGCATTGACCGCAAAAAGCCATTGACCGCCATGCGCGAAACCGTCACTGTGATGAGAAAATTACTCAACATGGAACGTGTCAGCTTTGATGGCGAATTTATCCATGTCCATGAGATCGAATTGGATGTCGTGTATGGACGCCGCGAGCCGCGTAATATTCCGATCATGATCGGCGCTACAGGTGACAAAATGATGGAATTGACAGGTGAAATCGCCGACGGCGCCGTATTGAATTACTGCGTGGCACCCGAGTACAACGACAACGCCATGGAATTGCTCAATAACGGCTTGAAAAAATCGGGACGCAAACTGGAAGACTTCGACCGCCCGCAGTTGATCGTGTGCTCGGTGGATGAAGACCATGACAAGGCGATCGATTACTCCAAGATGCTGCTCTGTCAATACATTGCCCAACAGCCGCACATCGCCAAGGCTTCGAATGTTTCGGATGAAGTTGTCCAGCAGATCCAGTCCATTTTGGGTTGGCCCGCCACCAAGGAACAGGTGATGAAAGCCAAGGACCTTGTGCCTGACGAACTGGTTCTAAAGATCACCGCCTCTGGCACTCCCTCTGAGGCCAAAGCCAAGGTGGAAGAATACAAGAAGCGTGGCTGCACCTGCCCGATTCTGTATCCCGTTGGCGGGAATTTCAAACTGCTGATCGATACGTTCGCGCAGGAATAATCGATTCGGTCGGACAAGTCTTAAAAGTCTTACAAGTCACACAGGTATATTAGTTTTATTTGTGTGGCTTGTAAGTTTTTATTTTAGGAGGAAATAATGACAACAATACGCAGATTTGAAGATTTACATATCTGGCAGGCAGCGCGTGAACTTGTACAAATTGTCTATCGGCATACAACCCAGGGTGGGTTTGAAAGAGATTTTGCCCTACGAGACCAGATCAGGCGAGCGGTTATTTCCATTATGAGCAATATTGCGGAAGGCTTCAGCGCAGGTTCGGACGCAGAATTTATTCGCTTTCTCGGGTGCGCACGACGCTCACTCTCCGAAACTCATTCTCAACTTTATATTGCACTTGATTTGAGCTACATTACAAAAGATGATTTTGACATCACCTATCAAAAAGCAAACACAGCCGAAAAACAAATCAACGCTTTCATCACCTATTTTACAAAATCTAAATCACCTAAAACTCTAAAAGAAGAGTCGCCTAGTTACGACCTTTCAGGCCAATCAGACTACTAAGACCGACAGACATCCACATTCACACAATTCGGCAATTTATCCCCATCCATCCCAGCTATCAAATTCTCCACCGCAAGTTTGGACATCAGATTCCTTGTTTTGTGACTGGCACTACCAAGGTGAGGGACGATGATGCAATTTTTCAACTCCAGCAACGGGGAATTCATTGGCAGCGGTTCAGGGTCGGTAACATCCAGCGCGGCGGCAAAAATCTGATCTGATTTCAGGGCATTGTATAAAGCCGTTTGGTCAAGCACACCACCGCGCGCGGTATTGACCAAGACAGCAGTGGGTTTCATTTTCGCAAGAAATTCGGCATTGACCAGATGCCTTGTTTTCTCCGTCAGCGGGACGTTGATCGAGACAAAATCCGACTCGCGCAGAAGCGTATCAAGGTCAACACGCTGTGCGTTGTGAGCAGGTTGGGCACTGGGGCTGTGATAGATGACGCGCATGTCGAATCCCTGTGCGCGTTTGGCAACCGCCTGACCAATGCGCCCAAAACCGACAATGCCCAGCGTTGCTCCAGCCAAGTCGGCACCTAGTAAAAGTTGCGGATGCCATGTTATCCACTGCCCTTCACGAATGTAATCGACACCTTCCACGACGCGGCGGGCGGTTGCAAGTAGCAGCGCAAAGGCTTGATCAGCAGTGGCATCGGTGAGCACACCGGGCGTGTTGCCGACGGGGATTCCGCGTTTAGTAGCTTCGGCAATGTCAATATGATCCACGCCAACGGACATGCTGGAAATCACCTTCAACTGCGGACCTGCCGCGTCCATCAACTCAGCATCAATGCGTTCGGTGAGCATGCACAGCAAACCGTCCACGCCGCGAACTTTTTCAAGCAGTTGTTCGCGGGTCGGCGGCAGGTCGGCGGGCCAAATGTCGGCAGCGGGAAAATGCTCCCTGACGAGAGCCAGGCCCAAGTCTGGGATGAGGCGGGTGATAAAGATTTTTGAATGGGACATGTCCAGAGTATAATCCGCAACATGTCAAAAATAAAACAACCGAATTCACGTCATTGCTTTATTTGCGGGGTGGAAAATCCCATTGGTTTGCATCTGCATTTTTACGAGACCGAGCCCGGGGTGGTTGAATCGCACTATATTGCGCCCGATCATTTTCAGGGATACCCCGGAGTTTTGCATGGCGGCATTGTGGCGGCGATCATTGACGAGATCAGCGGACGCGCGCACATGGGCAGCGACCCGAATTTTCCGCGCTTCATGTTTACGGGTAAATTGGAAGTTAAATATCGCAAGAACGTGCCGATCGGAAAGTCGTTGAAACTCGTCGGCAAGGTTGGAAAAACCAAAGGCAAGATCGCTGAAGCATGGGCTGGGATTTACGACGCCGAAACAGATGAATTGCTCGCGGAGGGAACAGGCATTCATATCAACGTGCCGCAACAACAATTTGATGTCTCGCGTCTGGAAGAACTGGGTTGGAAAGTCTACCCCGATGAATAAGCCCGCTCGAACCTTAAGGCAGATGGCATGAAAAAACTTTTACTGATTTTATTGGCAGCGACTGTGGCTTTATTTTTATTTGTAACGGGCACGCCGCACCATACCGTCTTTGCACAATGCGGCGGACCTGCGGGTGGTCCATGCCCCACGGAACCCGAACGTGAAAGAAACACCGCCACGCCGATTCCGCCAACATGGACATTCACGCCAACTCTAACCAATACAGTCACATCAACACCCACCATAATCGCAACTGCAACTGATCTGCCAGATACAGCCACACCAACGCAAACGCCGACCGCAACCGTTACTCCATCACCAACTCCGCCGACGATTTCGCAAAGTGTCCTGCCGGGAGCGGGCATTGGCGCGCTGCTTCTATTCCTCATCATTGGACTTCTGTTACCAGCCATTCAAAAAATAAGAGTTGCCAAGCGCGGATACTAAACGTGGAAAACCTGCTCCTCATGCTCACCTATATCGCTGTCACAGCATCCGCAATTTCAGGCGTGCTGGAAGCCCGCAAATACAACATGGATATCGTCGGCGCGACAGCCACAGCATTTGTCACTGCCTTTGGCGGCGGCACCGTGCGCGACCTGTTACTTGGGCGTACTCCCGTATTTTGGATCGTCGCCCCGTGGCTGTCTGTCATAACATTTTTTGCAGCCATCATTTCCTTTTATCGGCTCAACTCGATCTCCAACATATTCCTCGCCACCGCAGACGCCATCGGTCTGGGACTTTTCAGCATCCTCGGCGCAACCTACGCACTGCAAATGGAACTCTCTTACATTGTGGCAGTGATAATGGGTGTGATCACAGGCATTTTTGGCGGCATCCTGCGCGATTTATTTTGCAACCAAATCCCCAGCGTCTTTCGGCAAAACACCGAACTATACGCCACCTGCGCTTTCATCGGCACCTGGGTCTTTATTTTGCTCGTTTGGCTTAACCTGGATATCCTCCTCGCCTCGTCCATCGGTGCAGGTGTCATCTTCATCCTGCGGCTTGCAGCGGTAAAATTCAAGATGACCCTGCCAGCCCCGTAACATTGTCTTGTATAATCAAAACGGAGATTGATCATGATCACAACCTATCACAGACCCCAGACACTCGACGAAGCCCTCGCGCTTCTGACTCAGCCGAACACTGTCCCACTCGGAGGAGGAACGCTTCTTTCCCAGCCGACAACTGATTCGGTCTCCGTTGTAGATCTACAACGCCTCGGCCTGGATTCGCTCCGCGTTAACGGCAATGACTTGGAAGTCGGAGCAACCTGCACCCTGCAATCACTGCTTGAATCTGAGCATTGCCCCGCCGCATTGAAATCCGCGCTCAAACTCGAAGCCCCGCTCAACATCCGCAATACCGCTACTGTGGCAGGAACACTCGTCGCCAGTGATGGACGTTCCACCTTTGCCGCCATGCTCCTCGCGATGGATGCAAAGATAGACCGCAGACAGTTTACCCGTGACGATGGTCAATCGTCCGTCGTCAATGGTCTGAGTGAATTCCTCCTCACCCGCCCCAGCGGACTGATCACAGCCATTTCCATTCCGCTTAATATCAAAACCGCGTTTGAATTCGTCTCCAAAACCCCCGCCGACAAGCCGATGGTCTGCGCCGCACTCGCGCAATGGAATTCAGGACGCACACGCCTTGTCCTCGGTGGCTACGGCAAAACGCCCCTGCTCGCCATGGACGGCACCGAAGCAGACGGCCTCGAAACCGCCGCAAAAAACGCCTACCACGAAGCCGTGGATGAATGGGCATCCGCCGAATATCGTATGGACGTCGCCGCGACATTGGCAAAGCGCGCACTCGAAAGCCTCACATAATGGACAAGGTTAAGCCATTTGAAGAGATCGCGCGGATTTTTCAAATGTCCAATGAAAGCGCAAAATATTTTCTAAACCATGTTCAGAAAAGCTTCAAAGTCGAAAGACCACCGCATAAGCTGATATTGGAATTCGTCGAAAAGCAGAAATATGATTTTGTCCCCTCGCCATTCGATGTGGCGTCTGCGATGAATGAAAGCGGCGCATGGAATTACGATCTCAATTCCCCGCCTGCAATGCTCGCAGACGAGGAAGATATTTACAGCTAATCCTCATCCATCCAACTCTCCCCAGCGCTCGTAGGCTCGGGAGAGTTCTTTGTGAATCTGTCCCAGCCGCTCGACGGCTTGGGTGATGATCGCGCCTTCCTGTTGATAAAAGGATGGCGCTTCCATTTTCAGATTCAGTTCGCGCTGTTCAGCTTCCAGAGCTTCGATGCGTTTTGGTAGTTCTTCGAGTTCACGTTTCTCGTTGTAACTCAACTTACGGACGGCGGGCTTGTTATCAGGCTTGGATTCTGTTTGGGATGTTGAGGCAGGTTTGGTGTTAGGTTTCCCCTGCGAAGCAGGGACAAGCGAGGCGGGGGTTTCATCTAATTGCTTTTTCCAGTCTTCGTATCCGCCAATGAATTCTTTCACGTCGCCAGAGCCATCAAGGATCAAGGTGCTGGTGACGATGTTATTGAGAAAGGCGCGGTCGTGACTAACCAGTAACAGTGTGCCTTCATAATCGAGCAGAAGGTTTTCGAGAATTTCAAGCGTTTCGATATCGAGATCGTTGGTAGGCTCATCGAGGATGAGCAGGTTGGCGGGCATGGCGAAGAGACGCGCCAGCAGAAGACGGTTACGCTCGCCGCCCGAAAGCGCCGTGATCGGCGCGCGGACACGGTCGCGCGTGAAGAGGAAATCTTCGAGATAACCCATCAGGTTGCGCGTGCGCCCGTTGATGGTGACGGTGTCGCGTCCCTGCCCGACGTTATCGAGCACAGACTTGGATTCGTCGAGTTGGGTACGAAGTTGGTCGAAGTAGACGATGTCGAGATTCGTGCCATGGCGGACTTCACCCGTCTGCGGTTGCAGTTGCGCCATGAGCAGTTTCAGCAACGTGGTCTTTCCCGAACCATTCGCACCGACGATGCCGATCTTATCTCCGCGCTGTATGGTGGTGGTGAAGTTGCGGATGATGGTTTTCTCGCCGTAGGCATAGCTGATGTTCTCGGTTTCGATCACCAACCTGCCCGAGCGCTTCTCGGTGCCGATCTGCATTTTCACTTTGCCAAGCAATTCGCGCCGTTCGGAACGCTGCAGTCGTAATTTTTTCAACGCGAGCACGCGCCCTTCATTGCGGGTGCGACGGGCTTCAATGCCTTTGCGGATCCATTGTTCTTCCTGCGCGAGTTTTTTATCGAAGAGCGCGTTTTGGATTTGTTCGGCTTCGAGCATGGCTTCTTTGCGTTCGAGAAAGGTCGGGTAATCACACGCCCAATCGTAGACACTGCCACGGTCGAGTTCGATGATGCGGGTGGTGAGTCTCTGCAAAAAGACGCGGTCATGGGTGACAAAGACGAGCGTCCCGCCCCAGCGTTTGAGGAAGTCTTCGAGCCAGTCTATGGCCTGGATGTCGAGGTGGTTGGTCGGTTCGTCGAGCAGCAAAAGGTCTGGGTTGCAGACCAAGCCGCGGGCGAGAATGACGCGGCGCTTCATCCCAGCGGAGAGGGTTTCAAAGCGGGTGTCGCCGTCGAGTTCCATCAAGGAGATGGTTTTCTGCACTTGATTGTCGCGCTTCCAGTGATGCTCGTCTTCGGCAAAATCAGAATCGATGAGGCCCGAGGCGATGATGTCGGCAATGCGCCCCTCAAGATCCTGCGGCACTTCCTGCGGAAGATACGCCGTGCGGACGTTCTGCTGGCGGGCAATGATGCCATCGTGCGGCTCAACATCGCCATTGAGCATTTTCAACAGCGTGGACTTGCCCATGCCGTTGCGTCCCAACAAACCAACGCGCTCGCCGCGCTCGATCTGAAAACTGACCTCGTCCAATAAAGGATGCCCGCCAAAACCGATGGAGACGCCCTGCATACTGATCAACGCCATTAAGAAAACCTCGTAGATGATTTCATGAGCGCGAATTGTAGCCGATTAAAGGGATGTTGAAGGGAGTCTAGGAAGGGTATAATTTTGGCTGTGAATAGTATCCCCACCTCCCTTGCACCTTTCTTTCAGGAATATGATTTCTCCAAACTAAACCCTGAGACTGACGCTCACACCATTATCGAGAGAGTTTTACAGTTCGGAAATCGAGCGGAAATCAAATGGCTTTTTGGAGTTTATGCTCAAGAGCAGGTTTCGGCATGGGTCAAGAAATTTGGGAAGGATAAACTTCCACAGCCTCATCGTAGATTTTGGGAAATTGTGCTGGACATCCGTTCATGAAACAATTATTTTGGAATACCATAACCAATCCCATGCGGGAAGTACTGGAAGGATTCATGCAATCCAATCTTGCCTCCAGTTTTTATCTTGCTGGTGGAACAGCTCTATCACTTCAAATTGGGCACCGTCTATCGGTCGATCTTGATTTCTTTTCACCATCAGAAGACATTCCTTCCATCCGAAATGTCATCGAAAAAACACTAGCCCCATTTCAATTCAACTTAAGCGACTCGTCATGGGGAAATCTTGTTTACCTCGTCAATGATGTGCGTGTTGGTTTTTATGGATACGGGTACCCATTAGTTTCACCACTGGTAACGGTTGGAAATGTTCGTCTCGCCAACATTCAAGATATTGCTCTAATGAAGTTTGACGCATTACTGGCTCGCGCCTCTCGCAAAGATTTTTACGATCTGTATTTTATATGCCAACAAATCACTTTGCGAAAATTATTAGACTTATCCACCCAAAAGTATCCTTATGTGAGAGATTTTGAGGTTCAGGTTACAAAGCGGCTTGTGTATTTCGATAATGCCGAAGAAGAAACAAACCCTGTAATGTTAAAAGTGGTAGATTGGCACAGAGTCAAAAACTTTTTCATTGAACAAGCAAAAACCATTGAGAAGGGATGGTTACTATGACCCTCCCCCTCAACCGCATCCTACAAGGCGATTGCATAGACGTTCTCAATTCCCTGCCCGAGAACTCGGTGGATCTGATCTTTGCCGACCCGCCCTATAACCTGCAATTGCAGAACGATCTCTTCCGTCCCGATCTCAGCAAAGTGGATGCGGTTAACAATGGATGGGATAAGTTTTCCAGTTTTGCGGCATATGACAGCTTTACCATGGATTGGCTACGCGCAGCAAGGCGAGTGCTGAAAGACACAGGCACGATCTGGGTTATCGGCTCATATCACAACATTTACCGCGTCGGTGCAGTGATGCAAGACTTGGGCTATTGGATTCTCAACGACGTGGTCTGGCTCAAGACCAACCCCATGCCCAACTTCCGCGGTGTGCGTTTCACCAACGCGCATGAAACTTTGCTCTGGGCGCAAAAGGAACAAGGCGCAAAATACACCTTCAACCACAAGGCGATGAAAGCCCTGAACGATGACCTGCAAATGCGCAGTGACTGGGTCATCCCATTGGCGACGGGAAAAGAACGCCTCAAAACCAACGGGACAAAGGCTCACCCTACTCAGAAACCTGAAGCCCTCTTATACAGAGTCATCCTTTCCAGCACCAATCCCAACGACGTAGTGCTCGATCCCTTTTTCGGCAGCGGCACGACAGGCGCCATCGCCAAGAAACTCGGACGCAACTTCATCGGCATCGAACGCGACAAGAAATACATCAAGGTCGCGCAGAAGCGCATTGCGGCGATCACGTCCGCGCCTGCTGAGGCGTTGGACCTGCCCGAGAAACGCAATCAGGCTCGGGTGCCGTTTGGGGCGCTGCTCGAAAACGGAATGCTCAAAGCGGGGCAAAAGCTTACTTATGCAAAAGGCAAACGCGAAGCCATCATCCTCGCCAATGGACATCTCAAATGCGGAAATATCATCGGCTCGATTCATACCGTGGCGAGGGAACTATCCAATGCGCCCGCTAACGGTTGGGAAATGTGGTTTTATTCAGAACGGGGTAAACTTAAGCCAATTAACGACCTGCGAGAAAAATATAGAAAAAAGTTGAAGGTTACTGGTTGAAGGTTGCAAGTTAAAACCCTTAAACCTTCAACCTGCAACTTGTAAACCAAAAGGAAACCTATGTCGAAATCATTCATCCTTATTAAAGAACAGCAAATTCCCGAGATCAACTCGCTTGTGCAATTGTACGAACACAAACGCACGGGTGCGCGCCTGCTCTCCGTCATCAACGACGATGAGAACAAAGTCTTTAGTATCAACTTCCGCACTACGCCGAAAGACTCAACAGGCGTGGCGCACATCCTCGAACACTCGGTCTTGAACGGCTCGGAGAAATATCCCGTCAAAGAACCGTTCGTGGAATTACTGAAAGGCTCGCTGGCAACGTTCGTCAACGCGTTCACATTCCCCGATAAAACCTGTTATCCCGTGGCGAGCCAGAACGAGAAGGATTTTTACAATCTCATCGATGTGTACATTGATGCCGTTTTCCATCCGCTGATCAGCGAGAAAACCTTGATGCAGGAAGGCTGGCACTACGAGATCAGTGACATCAAAGAACCTCTCACCTACAAGGGTGTGGTCTTCAACGAAATGAAAGGCGCGTACTCCTCGCCTGAAAATTATCTGGCAAAGGTCATCATCGAGTCGATGTTCCCCAAGCACACCTACGGCGTGGACTCAGGCGGCGACCCTGCGCAGATCACAAACCTTACGTACGAAAACTTTCGCGCATTCTGGGAGACGTACTATCACCCATCCAACGCGTTCATTTTCTTCTGCGGCAACGACGACCCCGACCAGCGCCTCAAATTAATGGAAGGCTATCTCAAGCCGTTCAAGAGGAAGAAGGTCAAATCAACGGTGCCGCTTGCCAAGCCCTTCAAAAAACCAAAAAAACTCGAATACGCCTACAGCGTCAGCGAAGGCGAAGACCTCGATAAAAAACATTACCTCACGGTCAATTGGAAACTACCCGATACATCAGACCCTGTATTAAGTTTGAGTTTCCAAATTCTTGCGCATGCACTCATCGGCACGCCTGCATCACCGCTCAAAAAAGCGCTCACCGATTCAGGTCTCGGTGAAGACCTCGCAGGCATCGGTCTCGAAAGCGACCTGCGCGAAATGATCTTCTCCACAGGTCTCAAAGGCACGCGCGCGCGCCATGCAAGGAAAATCGAAACGCTCATTTTCGAAACCCTGAGATCACTAACAACCGACGGCATCGACCCCGACATGATCGCCGCATCCATCAACACCATCGAATTCCACCTGCGCGAAAATAACACAGGCTCCTTCCCGCGCGGCATCGCGCTCATGCTGCGCGCTCTCACCGCTTGGCTCTACGATGACGACGCCTTCAAAACCCTCGCCTTCAAAGCGCCGCTCGCCGAATTGAAGCAACGCCTCGCCAGCGACCCGCGCTATTTTGAAAAGCTGATCAAGACTCACCTGCTGGAAAACAACCATCGGACAGTCATCCGCCTCAAACCTGACCCTGAGCTGGCTCAACGCCTCGAAGCAGAGGAAAAGCTCAGGCTGGACTCTGCCAGAAAAGCCATGAGTGAAGCGGATATTCGCAGACACATCGAAAATACCGAAAAGCTCAAAATCCGCCAGGAGACTCCTGACTCAGCGGAGGATCTGGCGAAGCTCCCCGTGCTGGATCTGGCAGACCTCGACAAACTAGTGCGGACGATCCCCGCCGAAGAAATTCAAGTGCAAGACGCAAAGGTCTTGTACCATGACATTTTCACCAATGGCATCGTCTACCTTGACCTCGCCTTCGATTTGCGCGCCGTACCGCAGGAGCTCCTGCCGCTGACGGAAGTTTTCGCGCGAGCGCTGTTCGAGATGGGTACTGAAACCGAAGACTTCGTCAAACTCTCGCAACGCATCGGGAAAAGCACAGGCGGAATCTACGGCTCGGCGGTCTCAGCGACCGTGCAAAAGTCCAGAGAGAGCCGCGCATATTTGATGATCCGCGGCAAGTCCACGATGAGTCAAGCCCATGAGATGCTGAGCATCCTGCGCGATGTCCTCCTGACCACGAAGTTCGACAACAAGGAACGACTCAAGCAGATCGTCATGGAAGAAAAAGCGGGGCTTGAATCGGGGCTTACGCCTGCGGGGCATCGCTTCGCGAACATGCGCCTGCGCTCGCAATTTGGCGGCACAGGCTATATCAACGACCAAACCAACGGCATCGGGTATCTGTTTGCCCTGCGCGAACTGGCAACTGAAATCGACAAGAAATGGTCGAACGTTTTGAAGAAGCTCGAAACCATGCGCGAGACCCTGATCAACAGCAAGACCCTGCTGTGCAATGTGACGCTCGACGCCGCGCACTGGAAGACCTTCCAACCGCATTTGGAGAATTTCATCTTCGCCATGCCTGTAAAGGACGTGCAACTTTCACCCTTCAACTTTACACCTGCAACTCAAAGGGAAGGCTTGGCAATTCCAGCACAGGTCAACTATGTGGCAAAGGGCGTGAACCTGTACGACCACAACTACGAATTGGATGGCTCTTCTGCGGTGATCGTTGGCTACCTCGGCATGACCCACCTTTGGGAAAATATCCGTGTGCAGGGCGGCGCGTATGGTGCCTTTGCCCAATTCGACGATGCGACGGGTGTGTTCACCTTCCTCTCGTACCGCGACCCGAATTTGGATAACACCTTATCCAGTTATGACAAAGCGGCGGGTTTCCTCAAGGGTCTTGATGACTCACGCCTCAACGATAATGAACTGAAGAAATCCATCATCGCCGCCATCGGCGACCTCGACTCGTATCAACTGCCTGACGCAAAGGGCTACACCTCCATGATGCGCTATATCACTGGGCGCACAGATGAAATCCGCCAGAAATATCGTGACGAAGTGCTCTCTACCAACGGCGAAGATTTCATTGCATTCGGCGAGGCTTTGGAGAAAGTGGCACAATCCGATGCTGTGGTGGTGCTGGGGGCACAGTCCGCGTTGGAGGGGTCAAAGGATGGGTTGAAAGTGACGAAAGTCGCGTAGTACAGGTCAAAAGTCAAAGGTCATATGATGGTCAGTGAAGATCAATTGGTAGCGGAGCTTTGGGCACGGGATGTGCAGTTCCTCAGAGGACGCGCATCCTTGCCTTCCGTTACTTTGCTTTCTGATACAAGGCTGATTGCTTCGCTTGCAGAGAGTTCAGACCCGCGTCTGTGCTTTTCACTGATACCACTATTCTTAAGACATCCCGAATACTCCGCTTGGGTTAGAGAAGTAAACAAGTTACTTAATACAAAGTCAAGCCAGGTTACGCTTCAGTTTTACTATACCGCGGCGGTCTTTCTACAGAAAAAATATTTCCAACGTATTCAAAACATTATGGGAGAGCAAGAACTGCTTCAGGATATGTTCTCAAAAGAACTGGGCTTCACTCCAGATGCAGAACCCAGCCGCGCTCTTGTTCAACTTGCAGAACAACACCATCTATCAACCGGGCAGTTTGTTAATTGGCTTGAAACATATAAACATGCGGCTGATGTTTGGTTAAGACAAATGGAATTACAAAAGGCATAATGAATGATGGATAATCAAGATGTCTACAGCGTTTTAAAACTTTTTGGCGAACAAGTTCCGCCTGAATCTAAAATCACTTTACTTGGTGGAAGCGCATTGATCCTGTTGGGAAATTCCAGAGAAACCATAGACATTGATTTGGTTGGTGATGATGTTATCCCAAGTGAGTTACACCGCCGCATCATTCAGATCGCCAAAGAAAACAAGATCCTGCTTGATGTCGTTCCAATTGAACATTTTATTCCACTTCCGGAAGACAGCGAAAAACGCATCATCCCGGTTGGGCAATTTGGTAACCTAATTGTATTTGTAGCCGACCCTTACAGCATTGCTCTCAGCAAAATTGATCGAGGGCTTGCGAATGATTATACAGATATTGAGTTTTTACTCGCAAAGGGTCATATCACCCTTGATATGCTCACAAAAATCGTGCAAAGTACAATTGCCAAAGCAGGCAAATACGACTTGAATCCAGATTTCCTTAAACATTTTGAAGAGTTACAATCGAGACTGAAGTGATTCTGTCACAATACAGGAGCAACCCCATGAACATCACACTCAAGATCAACGGAATTGAACACGTCATCGACGCACCCGCATCCACAACCCTACTCGCCGCCTTGCGCGGACTGGGCTTTCACGGCGTGAAGTTCGGCGATGAGCACGGGCTTTCGGGCGCGGATACGGTTTTGCTAAACGGCAAACCCGTCAATGCGGGGTCGATGCTGGCGGCGCAGGCGGAAGGTCACAACATCGCCACCATTGAAGCGCTCGGCGAACATCCCGAACAGGGCTGGAGAAAGACTGACGGCTTGCATCCGCTGCAACGTGCGTTCGTCGAGTCAGGCGCGATCCAATGCGGATATTGCACGCCCGCGCAAATTCTCGCGGCGAAGAGTCTGCTAGAGAAAAACAGCAATCCAACTGAGGCGGAGGTCCGCGAGGCGATCTCAGGAGTGCTCTGTCGCTGCACAGGCTATCTCAAACCCGTCCAGGCTGTGCTGAAAGCCGCCGCCGAAATGCGCGGGGACGAACCCATCGACATCACTTCCGTCCATTGGGATTTTGGTTCACCCCAACCTGATCCTTCAACTGGAGATTCTCCCGCCTCAACCCCGACCTCGGTGCTGACTCGCCCCAAGGTGGTCGTCACACCCGAGACGCAGACCTGGCAAACCGTCGGCAAGCCCGAAAAGAAAGTGGACGCGATCAAACTGGTGCAGGGTAAACCCGCCTTCACCGCAGACATGGACGTGCGCGGCATGTTGTACGCAAAGGTCTTACGCTCGCCGCATGCGCATGCCCGTATCAAAAATATCGATGCAAGCAAAGCTCTGGCATTGAAAGGCGTCGTCTCTGTATTAACGTGGAAGGATATTCCGCGTGTGGTCTATTCCACAGCAGGACAATCTGACCCGATCCCTGGTCCGTTGGATTCGTTCTCACTTGATCATAAAGTCCGCTTCGTAGGCGACCGTGTAGCATTCGTCGCCGCAGAGACTGTTGAAATTGCCGAGAAAGCGCTCGCGCTCATCGATGTCGAATATGAGATCCTGCCCGCCATTTTGGACTCACGCGAATCGATGAAGCCAGATGCGATCAAACTTCACGACGAACCTGAGTATGTCAATTTTGCAGATTCCAACCCCGATAAAAATCTCGCCGCTGAAATTCGCATTGACATTGGCGATGTGAACAAAGGTTTTGCTGATGCGGATGAAATCTTCGAAGCCGAATATGAAGTACCGAAGGTACAGCAGGCACATATCGAGCCGCATGTTTGCGTAACGTATTGGGACGAGGATGATCGTCTGGTCATTCGCACGTCCACACAGGTTCCCTTCCATGTGCGCAGAATGCTTGCGCCTGTGCTCGACCTGCCCGTGAAACGCATCCGCGTCATCAAGCCGCGTATCGGCGGTGGTTTCGGCGGAAAGCAGGAAGTATTGATGGAAGATGTACCAGCACACCTGACCATCGCCACTAAACGACCTGTCATCTACGAATACACCCGCGAAGAAGAGTTTATCGCGGCACGGTCACGTCACCCCATGCGCGTGAAGATGAAGACGGGCGTAAAGAAAGATGGAACCATCACCGCCAACGAAATGTATGCACTTTCTGACACAGGGGCGTACGGCTGCCACGCGTTGACCGTGACAGGCAACACAGGTCACAAGGCAATGGCGCTCTACGTCGGCGATGGCGAATATCGCAAAGCGCCGAATATTCGCTTTTATGCAGATGTGGTCTATACCAACACCCCACCTGCTGGCGCCTTCCGCGGCTATGGCGTTCCGCAAGGCTATTGGCCGCTCGACCGTCACATGGAAAAGATCGCGCGCGCAATGGGTTTTGACCCGATCGAATTCCGTTTAAAGAACGCGATTCACCCTGGTGAATATCATCCCTTCTCAACCGCATGGAATGAAGGGCGTGAACCGCGGCCGGAGATCATCCACACGGTTGGGCTGGAACAATGTGTGGTGCAAGGCAAAGCCGCCATCGGCTGGGATGATAAGTTTGGCAATGAAGAGTGGAGAAAAAGCCCTGCGACTACGCTCCGCTCCGCTCAGGGCGAAAAACTTCGAAAAGGCATCGGCGTGGCAATGGTCATGCAAGGGACCGCCATCCCATATCTCGATATGGGCGGCGCATCCATAAAAATGAATGACGATGGTTCGTTCAACCTGCTCGTTGGCGCAACGGATTTGGGAACTGGTTCGGACACCGTCCTCGCGCAGATGGCGGCGGAAGTTCTGGGCGTTCCCATCGAAGATATGATCACCTATTCTTCAGATACTGATTTCACACCGTTCGATAAAGGCGCGTACGCATCTTCGACAACATATATTTCTGGGACGGCCGCAGTAAAGGCCGCGCAGATCGTGGCGGAGAGAATCAAAGCAAGAGCGGTTGATATGTTCAAAGTTGCAGATTTACAGGTTGAACCTGCCGACTTGAAACTTTCCAATAGAATGGCAATCGCACCAAATGGACAGTCAATCTCGCTTAGTGAAATCGCGCTCGACAGCCTGCATAAGAACAATCAGGAACAGATCATGGGCGTGGCGAGTTACGTCTCGCCCGTATCACCGCCGCCTTTCGCAGCACAGTTCGCCGAAGTGACCGTGGATACGGAAACGGGCCAGGTCACTGTGGATAAATTGGTGATGGCAGTTGATTCGGGCGTGATCGTCAATCCGTTGACAGCTTCGGGTCAGATCGAAGGCGGCATGACGCAAGCGCTTGGTTATGCTGTCTGCGAGGAGATGCGCTATGACGAGAAAGGCGCTGCCTATGAGCGTGACCTTGACCGTTATCACATCTTCCGCGCAGATGAGATGCCTGAACTTGAAACCATTTTCGTGGAAACCTTCGAGCCTAGTCACCCATTTGGCGTGAAGGCTGTGGCGGAAATCCCAATGGACGGAGTCGCTCCAGCCGTGGGCAACGCCATTTTGGATGCCATCGGAGTCAATGTGGATGTGAACCCCGTTACACCTGAAAGGGTCTGGCGGGAGATAAAACGTCAGTAAACAGAAGCAGGATCAGGTCCAGAAAGGGATGCGTGCTTTTCATCGGCATGCGTCCCTTTTTGGGATTTTCCCCTCCACCTTACAAAGCGAGCGGGATATAATCCATGAACCGGCATCAATATGACCCGTACTGAAATTCTTTTTTTAGTCCCCTATTTTGCATCATTCATAATTACATTATCGATTCTGTTGTTTGTCTGGAAAAAAAGCAAATCGCAGGGAGCCGCTGCATTCGGGTGGTATGTACTGGGCCAGCTTCTTTGGGTTGCTGGTTTTATTTTTGAGTTAATAAGCGTGCGGCTGGTGGACAAGGTCTTTTGGGACGGATTTCAATGGTTCGGTCTTCAAATGGTCTTGGTTGCCCTGCCAGTATTTGCGATCCAGTTCTCAGAATACAAAATTCGAGAGCCGCGAAAGTGGTTTTTAGTATCACTGATCGTACCAGTCTTATTTTCGTTATTATTGGTAACGGATGTTTTTCATCATTGGGTCTACATCGATCCGAGTATTCTTTCGAAAACCCCATTTAACGAATTAACATATACCTTCTCGCCGTTTGTGTACGTTTACGCTTTTTATGGGGGCTGCATTACGTTCTGGGCAATATCCCTATTGGTACGCCGCACTATTCATCCACATGGCTTTTACCGCGCCCAACTGATATTAATAATATTGGGTTGTGTTGCCCCGCTGATCGGGTCGATTTTTCCGTTATTCGGGATTCAAATCGCCTCACAGCGGGACGCCACTCCGTTTGCGATTGCGATCGGGAATTTGATCATTGCATGGGGGTTATTCCGTTTTCGCATATTTGAGGTCATGCCGATTGCGCGCGAAAAAGTATTCGAAGCCATAATGGAGCCTGTTGTCATTCTGGACAACCAGCATCAGGTGGTTGACATTAATGCAGCCATGCTCGCCTTGATGGGCATGAATGCCAACGATGTGATCGGCAAACCTGCAAAAGTCGTTTTCGATAACTTTCCCATTCCGATCAAAATGTACACGCATGTTTCCTATGCCCGCACAGAAGCAATATTCAATTTGCAGGGGAGGGAAATTCATTACGAACTGACGGTATGGCCGCTTTATAGCGTCAGCAAGCAAATGATGGGGCGAATTTACATCTCGCATGATATTACCGCACTGAAGGAATTAGAGAACGAACTTCGTAAACTCAACACAGAACTTGAAGACCGCGTCCTCGCACGAACAAGGGAATTGGCAGAGGCATACGACACCACGCTTGAAGGCTTCGCCCGCGCACTGGAATTGCGCGACAAGGAAACGGAAGGCCACTCGCGCCGCGTAACGGAAAACACATTGAAACTCGCCCAGCAGATCGGAATTTCCAATGAAGTCCTGGAGGATATCCGCAGCGGTGCCATCCTTCACGATATCGGAAAGATCAGCATTCCAGACGAAATACTACACAAGCCTGGAAAACTAACCGAAGAAGAACGCAGCATCGTCAACCAGCACCCGGAAACAGCCTACAAACTTCTTTCGCCCATTCCATTTCTGAGCAAAGCCCTTGAAATTCCCTACTGCCATCACGAAAAATGGGACGGCACAGGCTACCCACGCGGACTCAAAGGGGAGGAAATTCCGCTCTCCGCCCGCATCTTCGCCGTGGCAGATGTATGGGACGCCCTCAGCTACGACCGTCCCTACAACCAAGCCTGGCCCCGCGAGAAGATCATTGCTTATTTCCGCGAACAATCAGGGAAACATTTCGACCCCATGATAACCAGGCTGTTCCTGTCCATGGTCGAAAAAGGCGAGATATAATCAAGCAGACTGTTCACTGAAATTATTTCATTTTCGGAGAAATCAAAATAAATGTCCGACCAAATCTATGTCGTAGGGCATATTAACCCAGATACCGACTCCATCGCCTCTGCCATGGGGTATGCCTGGCTCCTGCGCGAACGTGACGGTGCAGACGCCATTGCAGCGCGTGCAGGCGCACTAAATGCTCAAACCGCCTGGGTTCTAAAAACCCTCAACCTTGACCCACCCGTCCTGCTCACCGACGCATCACCCCGTTTTGGCTCTGTCATGCGCAGGCTTGATACCATCCGCCCCGATTCGCAGTTGGGTGCAGCTTGGATCCTTGCCAGCAAGACAGGCGGCATCGCCCCCGTTGTCAGCGATGATGGAAAGCCGCAAGGCATCATTAACGGACTGAGCCTGTTCAAATACTTCACCGACACACTCGGCCCGCAGCCTGGCAATACAACCGTCAAAGAAATGATGGGCGCGCCGTGCCGCGACGCAATGGACACCGCCGTCCCAAAATATCCCGCCAACGCCCACATCCGCGATACGCTCAATAGATTGCTGCGCGACGAACATAACGATTATTGGATCGTGGACGAGAGCGGAGAATATATGGGCATTGCCCACCAGCGCGAAGTACTCAACCCGCCGCGCCTCAAAGTCATCCTCGTCGACCACAACGAACCGCGTCAGGCAATCGCCGCGCTCGAAGAAGCCGAACTGCTCGAGATCCTTGACCATCACAGACTCGGCAACCCCTACACCCATCAACCCATCCGCTTCACAGTGGATATTGTCGGCTCGACCTCCACACTGGTGACGGAAATGACCATGGATGCAGGACTCTCGATGCCGCCCGCCCTCGCAGGCACGCTTCTCGCCGGGCTGGTATCTGATACCCTTATATTGACATCGCCTACGACCACACAGCGCGACCGCGCCGCAGCCGAGAAACTGGCACGTTGGGCATTCGCAGGCGGAAGTCCGCTCAAGGGCGAGACCATCGAATCGTATGGCAAATCCGTGCTCAGTGCGGGTGCGGGACTCTCCAACCGCGACCCGAAGGAATTGGTCAGCACCGACATCAAATCCTTCGAAGGCGGCGGTTATAAATTCGCTGTGGCACAGGTGGAAGTGACCGACATTTTGCAACTCACCGAGCATCTCACCCCGCTCCAGAACGCACTCAACGATCTGCGCGAAAAACGCGGGCTTGATTTTGTAATGCTGCTCGTCACCGATGTGGTGCGCGGCACCAGCCGTCTGCTGCTTTCCTCTGATGCTCCAAGCATTCTCAACGACCTGCCTTATCCGCCACTCCCAGACAACACTCGTGACGCACAAGGCGTAGTTTCAAGAAAGAAACAATTGCTCCCCGCTGTTTTGGGTTTACTGGAACGATAATTAATTGTAGATGCGCAGCGTTGCTGCGCATCTACAGAAGAAAACATGACCGAATCCATTTACAAGGCTCTTGCTGAGATCGAAAATAATAACGGCTCTGCCGCCCTGTGCACGGTGACGAAGAGCGAAGGCTCCACACCGCGGCATGTGGGCAGTAAAATGCTCGTGTACCCTGATGGAAAATTCATCGGCACCGTCGGTGGCGGAGATTTGGAACACCGCGTACTCGATGAGGCGTGGATGGCGATCAGCGATGGTCAGCCGCGTCTTTTGCACTACAACATGGCTGACCCTTCACGTGGCGATCCTGGTGTGTGTGGAGGTCAGGTGGAGGTATTTGTGGAACCGATTCTTCCTCCCCCGCTGCTCGTGGTCATCGGCGCAGGGCATGTGGGCAAGGCAGTTGTTCATTTGGCAAAGTGGCTGGGTTTTCGCGTGGCGGTCAATGATGACCGTGCGGAATTTTGCAACCCCGAAGCCACACCCGGTGCAGATGCCTACTATCCTGTAGAGATGGAAAAATTGCAGGACCATCTCCCAGTGACGAAACAAACCTATTTGGTCGTAACCAGCCGCGGGTCCAGTGTGGATGCGCTGGGGTTGCCGAGTCTGCTTGAATCACAGGCGGCGTATATCGGCGTGATCGGGTCCAAACGCAGGTGGGCAACGACAGTCAAAGCGATGAAGGAAAAAGGTGTGGCGGATGAACTGATCGCGAAAGTCCACTCACCGATGGGGTTGGAACTACAAGCCGAAACACCCGAAGAGATCGCTGTGAGCATTATGGCAGAGATTTTAATGCTACGAGACAAAGGGTCTGGCAAACAGATGAAAGGGTGAAACGAATCGGGGCGGGGTTCGTAGAGAAATAGGATAAACGGTTCTTGACCAACCTATTAGTTAGACTATAATCAAACCGTTATTTTCAAAAGGAGAGAAACCATGGCTAGAATTTTTGATGTCATTGAATACAACAAGGAAATGACCGATGAGATCGTCCACCGCTTTCCAGAGGAAGGCATTGGCGATTATCGTGTCGGCTCGCAGGTGATCGTTCGCGAAAGCCAGAGCGCAGTCTTCTTCCGTGACGGTAACGCTCTGGATGTGTTCGGACCGGGGCGTCACACGATCGCCACTGCGAACATTCCGATGCTGATCGATCTGATCGGCAAGGCGTTCAATGACCGCACCCCCTTCCCTGCGGAAGTGTATTTCGTCTCCCGCAAGGAATTTGCGAATAAGAAATGGGGTACCCCCCAGCCGATCATCGTCCGTAACCCGGGCATGGGTTTGGGTGTGGCGCTCCTGCAAGGATTTGGCACGTACTCCTTCCAAGTGAAGGACCCGCAACAGTTCGTGACCCAGACCGTCGGTGTGCAGCACACCTACCGCACCTCTGATATCGAAGAACGCCTGCGCACCATGCTGCTTTCCAAACTTCAGGATGCGCTTGGTGAAACCGCCGCGAAGAATTCTGTTCCCGAAATAATCGGCCTGACCGAGGAACTCGGTGCAGCCGTCCGCGCGAAGGCACAGCCTGATTTCGAAGCCATCGGTCTGACGCTCAAGACTTTCTATATTGGCAACCTCAAGCCGAGCGAGAAATCGGCCCAGGAACTGCGCGACATGGGCATGCTCGATATGTCAACCTACACTCAATTGCAGGCCGCAGATGCGATGCGCGATGCCGCGAAGAACGAAGGCGGCGGAGCAGGTCTCACTGCTGGAATCGGCGCTGGTATGGGCATCGGCAACATCATGGGACAAGCCTTGCAGGGTGGTTACCAACAGCCTCAGCAGGGTCAATCTGGCGGGGGCGCGCAAGCCGCCGCTGGCATACCCGATGTGATGACTCCCTCGGAAGCCGCTGCGATTATGAAGGTCTCCGAAGAGGATGTGAAAGCCGCCATCGAAGCAGGTGACTTGAAAGCCAAGAAACTCGGCAGCGCATATCGCATCAGCAAAGCTGCATTGGAAGAGTTTTTGAAGGGATAATTTTTAGAAATTAGCTGTTAGTAAAAGAGACTTTCCGTTGGAAAGTCTCTTTTACTATTATTTTTCGGGAGCACACTATTTTGTGGCGCTTAAGCCCATGATGCCATATGATTTTCTATTCCAATTCAGCAAGAACCTCGGGGAGGGCATCCAACACGTCACTTGCGAGGACTGAAGCGGTTGTGCGAAGCACATCGGCAGCAAGCAAGCCTGCTTGCGCATGGATGAATGCGCCTGCAACAGCCGCATCGTACGCGTCCAGACCCTGAGCGCAGAGACCAACGATCAAGCCAGCCAACACGTCACCTGTGCCTGCACGGGCTAGGGCGGGCGTGGCAACAGGGATGACAGCAATGCGTCCATCCGGTGCGGCAATGATGGTAAAAGCACCTTTCAAGACAACAACGTGCCCCCATTCCTGTGCATACTTGCGGGCGATCTCTTCTCGGTCAGATTGAATTTCTTCTTTCGATAAACCTGTCAGCATAGACATTTCGCCCGGGTGTGGGGTTAGCACGGCAGGCGTATGAATTTTTTTATGCCAATCTTTGATCTGGGCAACATGCCGCAATCCATCTGCATCGACGACAAGGGGAATCTTGATGGACGGGATCAGGCTTTCCACAAACTTTTGCGTGGCGTATTTATCGCCAAGCCCTGGACCGACTAGAATCGCGGTGGCGCGTGCAAGGTACGCCGACACTTGATCGGCGGCATGCTCGCAGATAAAGCCGTGTTCATGACGAAGCAGAATCCATGTCGCTTCGGGGAGGTGGCCTGCCAGCGCGGCATGCAGAGGCTCAGGAACAGCCAGCGTCACCAAGCCTGCGCCAATGCGATAAGCAGCTTTCGCAGCGAGCAATGCCGCACCTGTGTACGAGGTGGAACCAGCCGTCACGAAGGCAGTACCAAACGTCCCTTTGTGCGAAGCGGGGGTACGCTCCGGCAGCAGCGCAGAAATCATGTCCCAATCCGCGACATCAGATTGAACGGCAGTCCATGAATATAAATTATCAGGTAAACCAATATCCACCACATCCAATTCGCCAATCAATTCAAAAGCAGGCAGGTGATGCAGGCCGCGCTTTACCGCCGCCATTGTGATGGTGAGGTCGGCAGGGATGGTCTCTTCGGCAGCCGCGCCGGTATCACAATCCATGCCCGATGGGCAATCGACAGCGACGACAAAGGGCGGCAGATCGTATTCGGATAAAAGCAAGTTCGTATATTGAAGGACGCGCGCCGCCTCTTCCTTAAGCGGAAGTTTGATACCCGTCCCAAGCAGCCCATCCAATAGGACATCGGCCTCGTTTAGAAATTCGCGCAAAGTGTCGAACACATCGTCGTCCGCTGCATGCGCGATATTGCCACCCGCTTCGAGATACCATGCGACAAGTTCATCAGGCTTGCGGTTGACAAGATATGCATGCGTACGCCAACCCGCCTCCGCCAGCCATGTAAGCGCAACCAACGCGTCACCGCCATTGTTGCCCGAACCGACAATGGCAGTGACTTCATCCCAACCATTTTCCTCCCCAACAGCATGGACAATTTCAGCGAGTCCACGCCCAGCATTTTGCATCATCTGGGCATACGACACGCCTTTGGAATCAGCTTCCTTTTCGATTGCACGCATTTGGGCAGTGGTGACGAGTTTCATATTTACACTCAATAGAAATATACCGTATTAAAAAGACCGCATATCACATGTATTGTATAATCAACTCGATAGTTGTATTTTAGCGTTTTTGACATAAACGTGATACCCTGAGTGAATTCTACTCACTGGAAAATAACAATGCAACTTCCAATAATCACACCTGCGCCACTCGTGAAAGCCCATGCGGAAGCATTC
>Ga0116204_1000252_pt1 | contig 29211 bp, 28 predicted proteins | sample LakKivwa52mmetaG_FD_94481 | JGI IMG/M metagenome (GOLD analysis project Ga0116204, IMG submission 94481) | Anoxic lake water microbial communities from Lake Kivu, Rwanda to study Microbial Dark Matter (Phase II) - Lake Kivu water 52m metaG | ecosystem: Environmental > Aquatic > Freshwater > Lake... | reverse complement strand
GGCTGTGAAATAAGAGTCTTACCGTTGTTTTTTGCATATTTCGCAAGCGCATGATTTAACCCCCCATGCGCGGCTGAATATACAAAGATGTTACTTGCATCAACCCCACTGGTATCGGTAAAGTCTGTCGTATATGAAATTACGTGCTTTTTAAGCGTATCATCGGTAATAAACTCTTCCGCCACATCAACCCCGGTAACTTTACTTCCCATTTGAGTAAGCATTACAGCAAGGTTAGCCATTGCCGCCCCCTTTATGCCGAGGATAAAATACGAACTCTTCATAGTATCCATATCCTATTATACCCGAGTAGAGTTTAAGGAAGTATAATATATCCCATCATCTCACCAAACGGTTCACCAGTCGCTTTATGTCTCCTAAAGGAATAAAATCTGTCTTTATCACATGAGGTGCAGAATGGAAAATAATCAATATGATCTGAGGCAACCCCCGCTTCACGGGCAAGCTCATAATTAAGTCGCAATAGATTAAGCATATAGGAGTCCCCATGCGGGCGTATGATAAGCTTTTCAAAACGCTCCATTTCCTCCATAAAGAGTACATATCTGTCCCTGTCTATAGAATAGCAACACATACCAATTGCAGGACCCACTGCCATGAGGATATTTTGCCTGGTACCACCCATTTTTTCTATAGCCAAGATCATTCTTCCAACCATATTTTTCACTGTCCCCCTCCACCCCTGATGCGATGCCCCAATAACTCCCGCAACAGGATCATAAAATAATAGTGGCACACAGTCTGCAGAACGCACCGTCAGACATACCCCTGTCTCCTTCGTAACTACACCATCACACTCTACTATCTGTTCGACATCACCTAGATGTTCAATGTTTGTACTGCCAACATTCACGCTATGTATCTGCTCAAGAACCACCAGTTTTTTATACAATATATCTTCATTTTTAAGAAAATCTTTTATAATTTGAATTTTACGAACGTCACCAGCGTGACGAGTTGTAAAACCACTCACCGAGGGACGAAGGAGTCCCGACTCAACAATTTCAGACTCGCGATTATACATCATAGCGGCTTACTGTAAATTAAGTAATCGCTTCACACATTCTGTATCACTCCATGGATACTCAGTTTTACCCCTACATAAACTTTTTTCATGCCCCTTCCCGGTTATAACAACGACGTCACTTTTATATGCCATATCTAACGCTTTAGTAATGGCTGATTCACGATCGTTATCTATAACAAATGGCTTATTGCTTTCTTGAAAACCAGTAGCAATTGCCTTACTGATTTTTATTGGATCTTCTGTACGATAATCTTCCTCGGTGATTATTGAAAAATCAGCATATTCTGCACTGGCTTTACCCATTTCTGGACGTTTTAACGCATCTCTTAATCCCGCAGAGCCAAATACATGGATGAGTTTACCTCCTACCGGTAGGTATGTTTCTCTTACCGCAGATAGTATGCGGCGAATCGCATTAGGTGTATGGGCAAAATCAACTATGACAGTATATTCTCCGTCATATACTACATCAACTCTTCCCTGCGGTAATCTATACGTTTTAAAATGTTTTATTACATCACTGTCCGCAAAACCTAACTCTATACAAAGCGCATACACCGAGAGATAGTTATATCTATTAAACTCTGCGAGTTTGGGATGGTTATTTCCAAAATCATACATATAATCAGCTTTATTTTTAAGACCGAATAGTTTGACATTACGGTGAAAAAATAATGGATTTTCCTGAAGTGTCGCCTGAGTTACTGCGTCATCCGCGTTAACTATGCTAACAAAGGACCTATTAATAAGCTCACACTTTACTTGCGCATACTCCTGAATGGAGCGATGATAGTCAAGATGTTCATGAGTTATGTTGGTTATTATCGAAGCCTCATATCTGACACCCCAGACTCTATTTTGGTCTATTGCATGAGATGTGGTTTCCAGCACAAAATACTCATGACCTGCAAGTACTGCCTCATATATCATTTTTTGCACCATAAATGGATCTGGAGTAGTAACATGTAGACCAGTGTCATACACTCTGTCACCCACTCTCCCATATACGGTAGAGATCATCGAGGCCTTTTTTCCTAGCGAAGAAAGAATATGGTACACAAGATGAGTAGTGGTTGTTTTACCGTCGGTGCCAGTTACTCCAATCACCTTAATATGCCTACTCGGAAACCCGTATAGGACATTTGCGATGAACGCCTGAAATAGATGATATATATTCTTAATCTTTTGCACTATGTTTTTATTAATTTTTAATTTTAAATATTTAATCAATTTCAAATTGAGTTCATATTTCAAATTAATAATTTATTCTGGTGCTATATTATAATAAACTATAAGCTCTTTTGCGATTTCAAAGAAAATCGGTGCGGCAGTCTCAGATCCCCACTGTGATGCTTTTGGCTCTTTTACAATAACAAGGCCTATAAACTGAGGATTTTGTATCGGTGAAAATCCTATAAATGAGGCGATTGTTTTTGTCTCGTCATATTTTCCAGCTAATGCAATCTGTGCTGTGCCTGTTTTACCGCCAATTTGATACCCGGCAGGTTTCAAGAACTTAGTTTCTCCATTTTCAATGGTGGAGTGTAATATTTTTTTCATAATATCGCTCGTCTTTTGACTAATGGTTCTTCCTTGAAATTCAGGCTCAATCTTTTGCACAGTATTCCCCTTAAACTCACGAACAACATGAGGTTTATACAACTTTCCGCCGTTTATAATTGAAGAAAACGCTCGTACCATTTGCAGAGGGGTTACCGCAAGACCTTGCCCAAAGGTTGCAGTTGCATAATCAATGGGATACCACTGATTTTTTGCTTTGATATACCCTCCAATTTCTCCTTGCAAATCAACTCCTGTTGCTTCTCCAAATCCGTAGGTCATTATAGTTTTATACACAGCATCGTTCCCCATTTTGTTTCCGATAAATACCATACCTACATTCGATGATTTTTCAAGAGCCCGTGTCAAAGTAATACGCCCCTCATACTGATTGTTCCAGGTCCGAATCGAGTACTCACCAATCTTTACTGGCCCGTCTTCATTGAAATAAGTCTGAGCAGTAACCGCTCCTGACTCTATTGCTGAGGCTAAAATGAGTGGCTTAAATGTTGAACCTGGCTCGTATACCTCAGAAATGGTTGGATTCCTAAATGAAGTATCGCTGAAGGTATAGTACGTTTGTGGATCATAATCAGGCACGCAGCTCATTGCAAAAATTTCCATTGTTTTCGGATCGGCAATAATAGCACATCCCTCTTGCGCATCTGCCTTATCAAGTCCCTCTTTGAGTTTTCGTTTTACTATTGCTTGAACTGCTGAGTCGATAGTGAGATAAATATTCCTTCCATTTTCAGGATCAATTCGCTCCTGAGTTCCAAGAAATATAGGTCTCCCCATCGGATCTACATCGGACCGAACAAGGCCAGGAAGTCCAGCAAGATCTTTTTCATAATATCCCTCAACACCAGATCTTCCAACATCAAGCCCCTCATCGGTCTTACCCACAAATCCAACAATATGAGCCGCTAAAGAAGCATCTGGATAGTATCTGCTCCACATTTCGTCGAACCCAATTCCAGGAAGCTTGGATTTAAGTAGTTGTTCTCGTTGTTTCTGAGTTACTCCTGTAGTAACTCCAACCCACTTTTTTGTTTTATCAATTTTTGCAGCAATACTAGCCTGCTCGATTTCAAGTATTTCTGCAACTTTCATTATCGTCTTTTCATCTTCGGTAATAAGGTGGGGTTCAAAAAAAAGTCGATATAAGACCTCGTTAAGTACTATTGGTCTTCCATTGCGATCATATAGTTTACCGCGTTCTGGATATAGTCTCCTTGTAATCAGATAGTCTTTGTGAATATCTGGTCTGATGACTTGAATATAAAAAAGCCGAAGTATTACGACGGTAAATACGAGGATAAAGCCCGCAAGTAGCACTCGAAGTTTGGATATAGGCATGTTTTATTACCGCACATCATGTAACGCATACTGCAACTCTCCTATATACACTGGCTTTGCAACGTGTTTAAATCCCCAGTTTTTTTCGTATACATCTAGAGATTTAAATGAAACTGCGTCGGCTAAATGCTTTTCAAGGGCAACATTCTGCTGGGTGAGTACGTGTGCTTTTAGTTCATATTCGTGTATTTCTGTGCCCAGCTTCATACTAGAAACAAAAATCACCACATTAGCAATGAGTGCAGTTACAAATACAAGTCCTAATAGTTCACGAGTATAGTGTTTCATACATGGAAAACCCTCAAAATCGCCGATCGCTCATACGATATCAACTCGTTACCTTTCAGTGGTTTTTTTGTCTTCTGAATGTAACCATTCACGCGTATGAATTGCTTGACAATTCTGTCTTCAAGCGAATGAAAACTTATAACAGCAACCAATCCCGAACTACTAATCGTTTTAACAGCTCCGGCTAGTCCTTTTTTAAGATTGTTAAATTCATCATTAACCTCTATTCGAAGTGCTTGAAATACCCGTAAAATACTTTTATTGGCATCGGAAACTTTTGCAGCATGCACACAATCTCGCAACCATCCCACAGTTAAGAGTTGCTTACCTCTCCTTTTATCTTCAATAACTGTAGTTATCTGTTCAGCTTGGATTTCCTCAGCATTTTCCATAAAGACACGCACAAGAGCTTCATGAGAGTACTGTTTTAGAATTTGCGATGCATTTCTGTCAACCGTATCATCAAGACGCATATCAAGTACCTCATCATCATTTTTAAAAGACAGGCCCTTACCACCGTCTTTTAGTTGACCAAAAGATAATCCAAGATCAAAAAGTACACCATCAACCTCAGTAAAACCATTGCGGAGGGCTATTGATTCAATATCAGCAAAGTTGCCCTGCTCAATGATAAGGTTTGGGTCTTTTAACAATTCTTTTTGTGTCTGCACCTGATGGAAATCTCTGTCGATTGCAAGAACACGCGCACTACGTGCAAGAAGTGCAGAAGTGTGTCCGCCTTCGCCAAGTGTTGCATCAATATATTTTCCTCCGTTTTTTACTTCTAGAGCGTCCATAACAGCTTCAAGCATGACTGGCGTGTGCATAGTAGTCTAAAGCTTTTCGCTGTGAGCTTGTAGCTCTAACTGGTATTGCTCCCACTTCTCTGGATTCCATAGCTCAAAATGATCGCCAACTCCAAGAATAAGTACCCCATCTTTAAGGCCGGCATGAAGAAGTAATGATTTGGGAATAACAAATCTTCCTTGATCGTCTATGGTAATGTAAGTTGCAGATGAAAATAACGCACGGCGTTTGGCAATATCAGTCTTGTCAAGTAATGAGACAGAAACAAGTGACTGCGATCTTCCTTCCCAATCTTCTCTATCATAACCCGACAAGCATTCATCAAATCCCTTTGTGACTATAAACGTGTCACCTTTAAGTAGTTCTCTTATCTTTTTTGGAATTACAATACGTCCCGGAGCGGTAAATGAAACAGAATATTCACCAAAAAAAACCATATATAACCATTTAACGCCATTCTGATTCAAAAGTCAACACATACATTATCTATTAGACAAACGATCATTGGCCATTTACCAAATCGGGTATTGGGATAATGACAGCTCATGGTGTACACTATACATTGCACATGAATAAACTTCTTCAACAGACAAAAAAATTATTTTTAGGCACACAAGGTGGTCTTTTTTCATCTGCGATGATCATTAGCTTTATGATTGTCATTTCCCGAATATTTGGTTTTGTGCGTTATCGTATTCTCGCTGGTTATTTTACGAAGGATCAACTCGATATTTTTTTTGCTTCATTTAGAATCCCGGACTTAATTTTTGAACTCCTCATAACCGGTGCAATCACTTCTACTCTTATACCAATCTTTATTCAATATGCAAAAGACGAGAAAGAACAGGCACGGGTAATCTCATCGATTATGAATGCGGTATTAATAATACTTACAGTACTCGTCCTCATTCTTGTACCCACCATGCCCTTGATTGTTCCTCTCATCGCTCCTGGTTTTGGTGCGCAAAAAATGGCCGAAATAACGTATTATTCCCAGCTTCTCCTTATCGGACAACTTCCGTTCCTTGTAATTGGCAATTTCCTCACTGGAATTGCTCAAGCCCAAAAAAGATTTTTTATTACAGCAATTCCTCCCATTATTTATAATATATCCGTTATTATTTCTACATATTTTTTTGCTCCAACGTATGGTCTTCATGCTCCAGTTTGGGGAGTTATGGTAGGAGCTCTATTGTTCGCATGTATCCAGCTTCCAATCGGTTCAATATTGCGAAATAATTATTATTTTGGTATTGCCAAGCATGATGGGGTGAGAGACTTCTTTACCATGATTGGCCCTCGACTTTTTACTATCATAGCTACTCAAATTGATGCAACGATAGATCTGACACTAGCCACGCTACTAGGGTCAGGGGCATATACTATTTTTTATTTTGCACAACATTTACAACTTCTTCCTGTGTCGGTAATTGGAATGTCGTTTGGACAAGCGTCGTTGCCGTATCTTTCAGAACTTGTTGAACATAAAAAAATTACCGAATTGACTCGAATTGTTACCGAGTCTATTATGAACGTAATTTTTCTAACAACACCAATCGCTGCTTACTTTATCTTTGCCCGTACGCCGCTAGTTCGTATGTTCTTTGGTGGGGAAAAATTTGATTGGGATGCAACAGTGCAAACTGCATTTTTGTTGTCATATTTTGCCGTTTCAATCCCACTACATGCAGCATATTATATTTTGACTCGATCTTTTTATGCGTTTCATGATACCAAAACACCTTTCTTTGCAAGTCTCATGGGAATTATTGTAAACACAATACTTTCGGTGTTCTTTGTGCTTATCGTTAAGTTGCCTGTGTGGGCATTGGGTATTTCATTTTCACTTTCCATTATATTACAGGTGTTACTATTATTCTTACTGATACACAAGAAAATTGCATTTAACATTTCTGCAATTGTATTGGGTATGGGTAAGATAGTCGTAGCTGCGATAGTTGCCGCACCAATACCCTACATCTTGATAAAACTTATGGATAATGTATTACTTGATACAACTCGAACGATAAATATTCTCATCCTGCTTGTTTCAAGCTCCATCCTGTATCTTTTGTTATACTTATTTTTGTGCTGGCTTCTTGCAGTTAACGAACTCTACGTTGTCACACGGTTAACTATAAAAGCAAGAGAGTTCCAAAAGAAAATTACAGAAATGTATAGCTCATATGACTGATATAAATCATAAAAAAGCGGTATTATCCATTCAGAGAAGCTTGCTTGGTAAAAATCTATCTTATGGGGAAATTTATAATCTCATGGATCAAATCGCCCACCAACGATTAAGCGATGTTCTCACGACATATTTTGTTGCCGCATCATTTAAGGATGGGTTTCATCATGATGATCTCTATCAATTTACTAAGGCGATGGTTGAAACGGGCAACCGACTTCGATTTAAGGGAATTGTGGCCGACAAACATTCTATTGGCGGTGTCTCCGGTACACGGGCAACAATGATAATTGTACCAATAGTTGCTGCGGCTGGTTATAAAATACCAAAAATATCATCCCGTGCAATTACCACCCCTGCCGGAACCACTGATGCAATGGAGGTTCTCGCAGGAGTTGAGTTTAGTGTTGATAAACTTGAAGACATTGTGAATACTGTTGGAGGATGTATTTGTTGGAATGGGAAACTAGGAATAGCGCCTGCTGATGATGTTCTTATTCATATCGAAGAGCCTATCGCATTTGAGTCTTTCGATAAAATTATCGTATCTGTGATGGCAAAAAAAATAGCCGCATCTACCACACACCTCATTCTTGATATTCCCATTGGTAAGACAATGAAAATTGTTCATGTAAAAGATGCAGAAAAAGTTGCTCAAAAATTTAGAGACTTAGGTAAAAAGTTTGGAATAAAGGTTGTTACCACTATTAATAAAACAAGGCAACCAGCAGGATATGGTATTGGTCCAGCGCTTGAAGCACGCGATGTGTTGAAAGTTCTTGAACAAACAGATGATCGCCCGATTGAACTGCAAGAACGTGCGCTTTTCCTTGCGGGGATGTTATTAGATCTTTGTTTTAAAACAGACGGGACAAAAAAATCAGGAATTGAGGTAGCTACAGAAATTCTCAGCTCTGGAGCAGCTCATGCAAAATTTAAAGAAATAATAAAAGCACAAGGAGGATCCCCCCATATCACATCAAGTTCTCTTGTTATTCAGAATAAAAAGAAAGTTGTCCGAAGTACAGTTCACGGACGTGTTAAGGAAATTGACAATAAACATCTCAATAGTTTAGCTCGCATTTTAGGCGCCCCTACAGACAAACATGCTGGTATTGTATTGCTTAAAAAAATTGGTGACACGATAGAACTACGAGAACCAATAATGGAACTATACTCTTCCAAAACATATCATTTTCAAGAAGCAGAAGCATCGTTACAAACATTTCCGATCCATAAATTGGAATCAAATTTATGAAACGATTACGTATAGCTTTTTTTCTCAGCGTTCTGGTAGCATTTGTGGGATATTTTATCTACGTTGAAGGAGGACTCCCTGTCGATAAGAATAATTCAGGTACTCAGCCTTTTACAGTGCAAAAAGGTGAAGGTCTTTATTCAATAACAAAAAGACTTTCTTCAGAGGGGCTCATTCGCAACAGACTCGTATTCTTAGCAGTTGCAAAGCAAAAAGGTATAGAAAAAAATATACAAGCAGGAGAGTTTAAACTATCAAAACGGTTAACTGCATCTCAAATTGCAGAACAACTAACTCATGGCACGCAAGATGAATGGATAACAATTATTGAGGGTATGCGTAAAGAAGAAATTGCTATGCGACTCAAAGATCAGTTTGCTATTTCTGAAATAACGTTTATTGAAAATGCGCGCGAAGGTGAACTTTTCCCCGATACCTACCTTATCCCAAAACAAGCAACCGAAGACCAAATCATACAAATTATGCAAAATAATTATAAAGCAAAATTGGCTGAGGCACGTAAGCAGTACCCATTTGAAAAACGATCCGACCGTGAAGCGCTCATTCTTGCCTCACTCGTGGAGCGAGAAGCGAAATTTCCCGAAGACCGTCTCCTTGTGGCGAGTATCATCGCAAAACGAGCAGAGAACGATTGGCCACTTCAGATTGATGCAACAATTCAGTATGCGCTAGGGTATCAGCGACAAGAAAAAACATGGTGGAAACGACATTTAACTTTAGAAGATATTAAGGCCGACTCATCTTACAATACATATCAAAAGAAGGGGTATCCTCCAGCGCCAATTTGTAATCCTGGACTTGCATCTATTAAGGCCGCACTTGGAGCCGATCCAAACACACCGTATTGGTACTATGTGAATGACTCAAAAGGGCGCATTCGACCTGCAAAAACACTTGAGGAGCACAACGACAATATCCGAAAATATATTCAGCAAGGTTTGTAAATTATGTAAGGTTTTACCTCAGGATACATTGTTGAATAAGCTCTGATAATATCTTCCCATTTTTAGGGATATCACCATCTCTCATAAATGCATGGGGTAAAGAATTATTTTCGATATATTGACCCCTATTTTTTTCGGGTGTATTGAGGTAAAAGGACTTCACCATTTCACTATTTAGTCTTGGAAACTTTTGGGGATTATCTTCTCCTCTCTCACTCGGGCTAACGTATCCGTCTTTACCATAATTACGAAGGGTAAAGTGAATAACATCAATAATTACGTTACTATTTATCTCCTTCATGAGAGATGATACGGTTTTTTTATTTGGAAGGTAAGACATTACTCCTGACCAAGATCGTGCTTGCGAAGTTTTACTATTTTCATCTATATAGTAGTCAGCAGGATCGATGAATATACATTTATTGATATGGGGTGCGTATGTGCTATCTTTCAGAATGTGGGCTACGCTATATGCTCCCTGACTCGTTGCCGCAATATATACTTTGTTATTATTACGTTGTATTGATTGAGTAAGTATTTGTTTTAAATCACTAACTTGAGAATGAAGAGGAAGGTCTGTCTGTCTTACAGTTCCAGAAAATGAGAATGTAACGACTCGAATGTGAGGTAAATGGATATGAAGTTCCGTAATGAGAGGGTCGAATGAACGAGCAGTATCACCTGAACCGCCAACGAGAATAAGCTCTTCGTTTTGCATCATACAATTTCACTACCTACGGTCGAATCAGACGCGGTTCTTTTTAATACTTCACGGGGCTTTCCGCTGCCAGTTGCCGGACCAACATAGCCAGCAGCCTCTAACTCATCGATAATTGCTGCTGCACGTGAATATCCTATTTTAAGTTTTCGTTGTAGAAAAGATGTCGATGCTTTTCCGGACTGTTGAATTATGTCTAATGCCTGATTAAAAAACGGATCTTGTCCATTGCTAACTCCTCCTCCAATAGTCATTTGTCCTCCCGCATTAATACCAGGGTCTGTCTCCATAATTTCTTCGGTATAGTGCACTTCTGGTGACTGTGCCCGAATGAACTTTGTTAACTCAAGTGCCTCTTTTTCTGTGATGAAAGGACCTTGGATGCGTCGTGGTTTTGCCTGGTCTGGAGGTAGAAATAACATGTCTCCTTTGCCGAGTAGTTTTTCTGCGCCTGGCATATCAATAATAACTCGTGAATCAATCATTGATGACACATTAAATGCAAGTCTTGCTGGAATATTGGCTTTCATAAGTCCAGTAATAACATCTACTGAAGGTCGTTGTGTAGCAAGTACAAGATGTATGCCTGTTGCACGAGCAAGCTGGGCTATGCGTGTAATAAGTGCCTCTACGTCATTACCGGCAAACATCATGAGATCGGCAAGTTCATCAATCATGAAAATAATAAAGGGTTTTTTTTCTACTCCTGGAATTTGGTTATAGCTTTCAATATTTCTTGCGTGCACCTTTGCAAAAAGTTTATAACGTTCTTGCATCTCGTTCACCGTCCACCTAAGTGCCCGAAGCGTCATCTCTGGTTCATTTATTACAGGGGTAAGGAGATGTGGCAAACTATTATAAGAACTCATCTCAACTCGTTTTGGATCAACAAGGATAAGCCGCAAGTCTTCAGGTCGAGTTCGAAACAAAAAGGTGCTAATCCAAGCGTTTATAATTACTGATTTACCTGAACCAGTTGTACCTGCGATAAGACAATGCGGCATTTTTCCGATACTAGCTGCCTGTGGCTGACCTGATACGTCAAGACCAAGAGGAACAAGGAGCGGATCTGGATTCTTGGTAAATACATCATCTTGAAGTAAGCTTTTAAGTGTTACTATCTGTGACCGTCTGTTTGGTATCTCAATGCCGACCATAGATCGTCCTGGAATGGGAGCCTCTATACGCACCTGACCAGTTGGTGCTGCTATTGCTAGTGCGAGGTCATTTGCAAGTGCTGTTATTTTCGATAGTCGAGTACCGCTTTTAATTTCAATTCCATACTGTGTTACTGCTGGACCTTTGTTATGTTCTGCAACTCGTGCTGCAATTCCAAAGCTATCTAGTGTTTTTTCAATAGTTGATGCAATATAGTGCACATCTCCTCTGTCTGCCTCTGCTTGTTTTACATCGCTTAATAAATTAAGTGGTGGGAATACCCATGTATTGCCAGACTGTGTAAGCGGTTTGATATATATTTCTTGTGAGGATTGTGCAGATTGAATATCGCGATTTGATGTTTGCGATTCAGTTGGACGTTTATCTACACTGTTACCTTTCGCCTTAACATCTTCAATATATTCCACTGGCTTTTGAATATGTGTTTTTTCTTGTACTTTTTTATCCTTAATAAACTCATCTTCCTTTAATTTCACTGGTTGAACTGCAGGATCTATGGTTTTTTTAATTCTCTTTATCATACTAACTATGAGATGTAAACCCGTATTGAATACAAGTTCAAAAGATGTATCAAAAAAAAGAATTATTCCGATAAATAGAAGTGTTATCAGGAATAAGAAGGTGCCTATAGGTGAAATACTCTCCTGAAGAATGCTCATGAGAAACACTCCCCATGTGCCACCTTTAAAAAGTGCTCCTAAAGAAATAAAAATAAAAAAAAGTCCAGCAGTTATAGTAGGTCTAACAATTTCTTTTCGCGAAAGTGAAAATACATGGAGGGATGAAAGGATAATAAATACAGGAATAAAATAAGATACAAATCCAAATTTTTCAACTAAAAAAAAACGAATGGTAGTTAAGACTTTACCATCTACACTTGGACCAAGAGGTAGGAGTGAAAGGAGAAGGAGAAATCCACCAAAGAAGAGGATTAACGATATAAGAAGAAACAACGTCTTTGCATTAATCTTTGCTTTTACAAAGGGCAGCCGAATAATACTTTTTTTTCTTGCCATATCAACTCATTCTAGTACAATCGGCCGCCTCTCGTCAAACTCAATTAAGACATGAGTTCTTTGAGAAAATCATCATCAGACTGAGCGTTCTCACGATGATCAGGTTGATTTTGTTGTGGTGGTCTTCTTTGACCAAACCTACGAGGACCTGATGACTGTTGTCCTGGTGCTCCCCGTCTAAATGAATGATGAGGTCGCCTTGATTGAAAATCTCTTCTTCCACCACCGCCACGCATTTGTTGATCTCGTGCCGGGGGTGCGCCTGCTCCAGCTTGTGGCTCTTCTCCATCTGGTCCAAACATTTGTAAGTTGACTCTTCCCATATTGTCAATCTCCATCACCTTTACTTTCACTTTATCACCCACCTTTACCACTTCTGATGGATCTTTTACAAATCCTCTTCCCATTTTTGAAACATGGACAAGTCCATCTTTACCAGGAATACACTCTACAAATGCACCAAAGGCTGCTATCCGTTTGACCTCACCTTCAAATATCTCTCCAACCTGAATTTCTCTGGTCATATTTTCAATAAGTTTTGCAGCCATCTCCACATTGCTTTTGTCAATTCCGCTAATCGTAACTTTACCATCATCGCTTACGTTGATATCTGTATTGGTTTTTGCAATAAGTGCGCGAATGTTTTTTCCTCCCGGCCCTATAATTTCACCTATTTTTTCTTGAGGTGGGGTTATGACAACTACTTTTGGTGCATATTGTGATACATCTCGTCTTGGTTCAGGTATGGCCTGTTTCATGTTTTCCAATATTTTTAACCGAGCTGCTTTTGCGCGCACCACCACTTCGTGAATCATTTTTGATGTAAGCCCCATGTTCTTTACATCAAGCTGAATTGCAGTTACTCCAGTTTCTGTGCCTGCCATTTTGAAATCCATCTCTCCTGAGAAGTCTTCAATTCCCAAAATGTCAGTGAGAATTACATACTCATCATCTGTTTTAGTTACGATCCCCATCGCAATTCCTGCAACTGGTGCCTTTATAGGAACTCCTGCGTCCATCAAAGCAAGTGTTGATGCGCATGTTGATGCTTGTGAGGTTGACCCATTTGAAGATAAAACTTCTGATACTACTCGTATGGTGTAGGGGAAATCTTTTTGCGCAGGTAACACAGGTTCGAGTGCTTTTTCAGCTAATGCACCGTGTCCAATTTCGCGCCTGGAAGGAAATCCAAATCTGCCAGTTTCACCTACTGAGTAAGGTGGCATTGAGTAGTGATGAATATATCTTTTTGCTTCTTCACCCTCTGGACCTTCGATAAGTTGTTCTAAACTTGGAGCACCTAACGTAACGATTGAAAGAACTTGCGTTTCACCTCGTGAAAAAAGAGAAGAACCGTGAATTCGTGGGATAATACTTACTTCTGATGAAAGATTTCTTATTTCATCTATTCCTCGACCATCTACTCTTTTTTTATTAAGAATATTCTCACGAATTATTTGTTTTGATACATAGTCAATTGCTTTTGCAATTTGCTTCTTATCAAAATCGTCTGCATGCTTTTCAGAAACCAATCCTACTAATTCATCAATTGCTCCCTTATCTTCAAATTCTTTTTTAGCTTTCTGCTCGACAAGACCATCGAGTTCCTTTTTAAATTCTTTTTTAAGAACTTGAAGTAGTTTTTCATCAACCACGCTATCAGATGCAGTATCTTTTGTGTTTCCAACTTCTTTTGCAAACTCATTGATGAACGAAATCATTTTTTCATTCTCGTCGGTTGCTATTGCAATCCCTTTTTCAATTGCCTCTTCATTTACTTCTTCAGCTCCTGTTTCTATCATGATTACCTTTTTATTAAGTGAAGAAACGACAAGGTCCATAACTGAAAACTTTTGATCTTCTTCTGTTGGGTTAACTACATAGGTTAACTCTCCGTTTCGTATTGCTCCAACTCGGCAAACACCAATTGGGCCTTTCCATGGAATTGGTGAGGCATGTAGCGCCGCAGATACTGTTAGGGCAGATAAGATGTCGGGGGAATTCACTCCGTCTACTGAGAGTAATGTGATAATTATTTGAACTGTTTTTTTATACCCTTTAGGAAATAAAGGTCGAATAGAACGGTCGATGAGACGACCGGTTAAAACTGCTTCATCAGTTGGCTTACCTTCACGTTTTACCCAGCGTGACCCTTTAATACGTCCTCCTGCATATAATTTTTCGGCATACTCAACTTGTAGTGGGAAGTAATCAATATCCTCTCGCTCAGCACCAGCAACAACTGTGACAAGTACACTTGTGTCGCCCATTCGTCCCAATACTGCAATAGTTGCAGCGTTTGCTAACTTCCCTGTCTGAAAAGACAACGTTCTTTTTTGTTCTCCTGAACCTAATTCAAGAGTTTTCTCTACTACTTTCATAGAATGTAAATAAATTATGAATAAAGAGGATTTTGTTCTTTATACCCTCATCATTAAAAATGATTAATAAAAATGTAAAATTACGGAGTATTATTTTTTCAAACCAAGCTGCTCAATGAGCTTCTTATACCGTTTCTCGTCTAATTTCTGTAAATAATTCAAAATTCTCCGTCTTTTTGCAATTACTTTTAAAAGCCCTCTCCGTGAATGATTGTCCTTGTTATTTTCATTTAAATGTTCTGTAAGGCGAAGAATTTTATACGTTAAAAGTGCAGATTGTACTTCGGGTGAGCCTGTATCGCCGTCTTTTTGAGCAAACATCTCGATAAGCTTCTGTTTATCGTCCGGTAATTTTTTCATAAGAATACATTATAATGGACAAAGCATGAAGTTGCAATATCTTTTTCTTCCTATACTTTTATGGAGTGCTAGTTTATATATATTCTTTTTTCTTCCACCCAACTCTCCTATTGTAATAGGACTATTTATCACTCTCATAAACATTGCCATACTTCTTTCACTTCGACTTATATTTTCACATAAAACCTCTCTATCGCTCACTATAACAAGTATTCTATTTATGACCGTATCGGCCCTTCTTGGATTCTCTTATATAAATACATTTCTCATTTTAGCCATTGGGGCACTCATCTCACAACTTCTTTAGTGATATAATAGACTATTCCATGTCAGCTTTAAAAAAATACATTACCACCACATTGCCATACGTTAATGCAGACCCACATATTGGCTTTGCACTTGAAATTGTTCAAGCAGACGTTTTAGCAAGAGCATGGAGAGGACTAGGAATGCAGGTGGTTTTTAACACAGGAACCGACGAACACGGACAAAAGATTTATGAAAAAGCCCTTGAGCAACAAAAAGATCCAAAGACGTACTGTGACGAGTATGCTCTAAAATTTAGTAAACTTCAGGATGCTCTCAACTTAAGTTACACTCATTTTATTCGAACCACCGACATACATCACATTAAAGCCGCACAAGAATTTTGGATGCGATGTAAAGCAAATGGCGACATATATAAAAAAAATTATCAAACGAAATATTGCGTAGGGTGTGAATTAGAAAAAACAGACTCTGAACTTGAAAAAGGGATATGCCCTATTCATCCAAAGATGCAAATCGAGCTGCGTAATGAAGAAAACTATTTTTTTGCATTTTCTAAATATCAACAAAAACTTCTTGATCATTATGAACAAAATTCCAACTTTATTCGCCCAAATGAAAAACGCAATGAGATAACTCAGTTTGTTTCAAATGGCCTTCAAGACTTTAGTATTTCACGACTCAAAAGTAAAATGCCCTGGGGGATTCCGGTTCCTGATGATAGCAATCATGTTATGTATGTGTGGTTTGATGCGCTCATAAACTATATCTCAACCTTGGGGTGGCCAAATGATATTGAAACATTTAGCGCTTTTTGGCCGGGTATACAAGTTGCTGGAAAGGACAATCTTCGACAACAGTCGGCAATGTGGCAAGCAATGCTCATGTCGGCACAAGTACCGTTGTCTCAACAAATAATTATTCATGGCTTTATTACTGCAAATGGTCAGAAAATGAGTAAAAGCTTAGGTAATGTAGTAAATCCGTACGACATCGCAAATAAATATGGAACCGATGCAGTGCGCTATTACCTCCTTCGAGAAATTCCAAGTCTTGATGATGGAGATTTTTCTGAATCTCGCATGAAGGAGATTTATAACGCAGACCTCGCAAATGAACTGGGTAACTGCGTGTCTCGAATTACCACACTTGCAGCAAAAGACGGGATAACAGTATCCCACACTAGTACTCAAGAAGGCGCTTTAGATCTTCAAAAAATAGAGGCATTTGCATTTGGAGAGGTGTTAGATTCTATATGGGGTGTAGTTAAAAACCTAAACAAGGAAATTAATACAGTTGAACCGTGGAGTAAAGCAGCAGAAGAACGCCATGATTTTCTCATCCAGTCATTGCAAACTCTCAATACTATTGCAAATCGACTTGCGCCTTTTATGCCAAATGTAAGCGAGCGCATTAAGACCCATGTCAATGGGAAAGTGCAAAAATCACCACCGCTATTTCCGCGAATAGCCCTATGAACAAAATAATAGATTTCATAAAAAAGAATTATGCTCTCTTGACTATTGGGTTAGTAGTATGTGCGATTCTTCTCATTGCGGGACTCACTTATTTTTTTATATTTAAAGATCTTCCTGCGGCGTCTTCGCTTCGAGACATGAAAACTGTACCACTTTCCACACATATGTATGATAGAAACGGTAAATTACTATATGAAATTTACCGTGATCAAAATCGAACACCAATTAAGTTAAAAGATGTAAAACCTCATGTATATCAAGCTGTAATTTCAATCGAGGATAAAGATTTTTATAAACATAAAGGTGTGTCGTTATTCTCAGGTATCTTGCGAGCCATGAAAGACACCCTACTTCGTCAAAATCTGCAAGGAGGCTCAACTCTTACACAACAGTTGGTAAAAAATGCACTTCTTAGTCCCGAACGTACTATACAGAGAAAAGTCAGAGAGATAATCCTCGCTATACAGGTTGAACAACAATTTACAAAAGAGGAGATTTTAGAAATGTATTTAAACCAAGTACCCTACGGTGGTTCAGCGTATGGTATTGAGGAGGCATCAAAAACATTTTTTGGAAAGCATGCAAAAGAACTTTCAATTGATGAGGCTGCATTTCTTGCAGGACTTCCCCAAGCGCCTTTCTTGTATTCCCCTTATATTAATCCTGATCTTGCAGTGCGTCGACGCAATGAGGTGCTTAAAGCCATGGCTGAACAAAAGTATATTTCAACGAAGCAACGGGATGAATTAACTAAAAAACCAATCTCGGTTATTCCACTTCGAACTGTCGTAAAAGCACCTCATTTTGTGTTTTACGTGAAACAACTTCTTGAAAAACAATATGGTGCCGACTTGGTTGAACAAGGAGGTCTTAAAGTTACTACCACACTAGATCTTACTACTCAGGAAGAGGCAGAAAAAATCGTACGAGAGGAACTTGAAGATATTGAGTATCTCAATGTAAACAATGCAGCTGCGCTAATTACACGTCCCCCTACAGGTGAAGTATTAGCGATGGTTGGTTCTGTCAACTATTTTGCAACTGGGTCCGGAGCATTTAATGTAACTACCGCACTCCGACAGCCAGGTAGCTCAATTAAACCCTTAAACTTTGCGGTTGGTATTGATCTTAAAAAAGTAACAGCAGGGACAGTTTTTCTCGATATTCCCACCTGCTTTACAGCAGAAGGTCAGCCCGGATCATATTGTCCTGTAAATTATGACGGTCAGTTTCATGGCCCAACACAACTCCGTTTTGCATTAGGCAATTCATACAATATCCCAGCTGTGAAAATGCTTGCAGTAAATGGAGTAAAGGAATTTATTGCCTCTGCTTCAGCATTTACCATTACATCATTTGATGATCCGAAGCGCTTTGGTTTGTCGTTAACACTTGGAGGTGGAGAAGTGCGTATGACTGAAATGGCGCAAGCTTTTTCTGCACTGGCTAATCAAGGTGTTCCGCGAAAACTGAATGCAATTCTTAAAATTGAAGATAGAACGGGTAAAGTGCTGTACGAATTTCAAGATTCCAATTTGGTTAAGGACATTTCAAAGCCTATACCAGCACCATCGGCACTTGCTATTCCTGGAAAACGCGCACTTTCTCGTGAAGCTTCATATATTATTTCGCATATTCTTCTTGATAATAATGCGCGTTCATCTGCGTTTGGTGAAGGATCACTCCTTGTTATTCCTCGTAAGGCAGTTTCTGTAAAAACGGGTACAACGGACGATAAAAAAGACAACTGGACAATAGGGTATACCCCCAATTTTCTTACTGCAGTCTGGGTTGGAAACAACGACAACTCCCCTATGAATCCCGCTTTGGCTTCAGGTGTTACGGGGGCTGCTCCCATTTGGAATCAAATTATGAGGTTTATTCTCACCGAACAACCAGATGTGTGGCCGGTAAAACCTGATACGGTGATTGGGAAACAAATCTGTAATGATAGTGGTGCTGCGATGATAAAAGATGACGGAGGGGCCGAAAGTTGTCCGGCACGCTATGAATTTTTCATCAAGGGAACCGAACCACAAGGCGGGGGGTCTGTCCGCCAGTCTGTACCTATCAATAAGGATACAGATAAACTTGCCAGTCCAACAGACACCAATGTGGAACACAGAGAAAAAACTATTATCAAAGACATGTTCTCAATTTACTGTGTTGACTGCAACCATGACAATGATCCGTATTCAATAGTTAGACTCTAAACATTGTTCCAACAAAGTAAGCGATAGAAGCGGCAGCTATTCCGAGTGCTAGATTTTCACCAATACTTCTCCATACATTTTGCATCGTAACTCTCCAACGCAGTAGTCCTAGTAAAAGCATTGCGCCTCCCGTTGCAAAGACTGACATGGTAAACAGTGATGGATGACCCATAAAAAACAGGTATGGAAGAAGTGGAATGCATCCAAAAATGACAAAAAAGAAAAAAGTTGCGAACGCCATATGGGCGGGTTTTTCTCCTTCTGGATTGGGAAGTTCAAGTTCTTCGTTCATCATGAAACTTGTCCAGTAAGATTTATTTGTCATATAAATTGCAACCAGTTGCTCAGCTTGTTTTACAGTAAAACCGCGACGAATGAGAATTTCAATCGACTCTTCTTTTTCAATCTCTGGATTATGATCGATTTCATGCATTTCCTTTGCTTTTATACCCGCATATACATCTTGTTCTGAACGAGTAGATAAAAAATTACCAAGCGCCATTGATGCACCATCGGCAAATAAATTTGCGAAACCAAAAAGTAACACTGCAAGTAATGGAATTGTTCCATTCCCTTGCGCATTAGCACCTGCAAACCCTGCAACGACTGCAAATGTTGTAATTATTCCGTCGTTACCTCCATACACTATTTCTCTTAGGTACGTCGAAAATCCAGACATTTTGTGTTCCTCTGCAAGATGCTTTTCAAGATCAAACCGCGATACTTTTTTTTGTGTCATATAGACACATCATAGCATATGAGTTGACATGTACTTTCACTTCTGTAACAATAAACCCTATGAACTCTCCAGATAAAAGGCTTCGGAAGAAAACCGTAATAATTACGTTATTAATATTAATATTGCTAATTATCGGATATTTAATAGTTAATAGCCTTACACTCAACAGTAATCAGGCAAAAAATAGCCGCGCTGAAGAGAATGAACTTTTAAACCAAAGCGTTCGTAGAGTTGATCCAACTAATGCTTTATATAGTCAAGCTCCAACTGATACTTTTTATTATGTATTACAACCCACCTACTTGGGTGGTTTAAAAAAATTATCACTATCTTTTGTAGCTAATGATCTTGAACAGTTTATATCAGTACTACAAACATCAAAATCACCTTCTCAGGACGTATATTCTGTTGTAAAAAGATCTTTAAAAAGTGGTGATGAAGAATACTTGGGTCAATTTGCTGGCATGGAACTACAAGCTATTCTCAACTCTAACTCAAAAATTGTTATTGAGAATTTTCCATTGACTAATTTTGCAGATTCAGAAATAATACTTTTTAAACTTCCTTGACAAAATACTAGTCTACTAGTATACTAGTACTTATGAACAGGAAATATATTGCTGAATTAGTTACTGAACTTTCATTGTGTAAAACACATACAGAGATTGAGGAATTTCTTAAGGGCATACTTACACCGAAGGAACTCGATGAGATACCAATCCGCCTTCAAATCGTAAAAATGCTCAAAAAAGGTATACCTCAACACGCAATTGCAGAAAAATTAGGTGTTGGTATAGCGACGGTAACTCGCGGTTCAAAGGAAATTGCACAAGGCCGATTTAAGTCGGTAACTCCGACATCTTCATGGCGTTAAGCCTACATAACTTTCTTCATATAACCAATTTTCATTTACTATTTTTTTATTTTTCTCATGTACAATCAACCTGATAAAAACGGATTTTTCGGTCCTTTTGGTGGAACTTTTGTTCCACCTCAACTTGAAAAATCCCTTCACAAACTAACAGAAGCCTATCGAGAGGCAATGAATGACGAATCGTTTCAAATACAGTTAAACAAATTTTACAGGGACTATGCAGGGAGACCTAGTCGTCTCTACTTTGCAGAAAATCTCACCCGATATACACAGGGAGCAAAGATATTTCTTAAACGAGAAGATCTCAATCATACCGGTGCTCATAAAATAAACAATGCAGTAGGTCAAGCCCTTATTGCGAAACGTATGGGTAAGAAAAAACTAATTGCCGAAACAGGTGCCGGTCAGCATGGTGTTGCTACGGCAACGGTAGCTGCATATTTTGGAATGAACTGCGATATTTATATGGGTGAACGCGACATGAAACATGAAAAACCAAATGTGTTTCGGATGAAAATACTAGGCGCACGTGTAATCCCAGTTACATCAGGCCAAAAAACACTTAAAGACGCAGTTGATATGGCATTAAACGCATATGTAAACGAGCCTGAGTCATTTTATCTTTTGGGTTCTACTGTTGGACCACACCCATATCCAACGATGGTTCGAGATTTTCAAAAAATAATCGGAGAGGAAATTAAGTCTCAAATAGTCAGCATTGAAGATAAACTTCCCCATTCCATTGTAGCGTGTGTGGGTGGAGGAAGTAACGCGCTTGGAGCTTTTTATGCATTTATTGAAGATCTAAAAGTAAATCTTGTTGCAGTCGAACCTGCAGGGAAAGGGATAGACACAGATATGCATGGTTTGGCTCTTGGCAAAGGTAAACCATTAACAATTCATGGATTTAAAACACGTGTGCTAGCACATCCAGATGGAACAATTGCAAATTCATACAGCGCTGCATCTGGCCTTGACTACCCTGGAGTCGGCCCTGAAATAGCCAATCTTGCAGAAGTAGGGAGAGTAACGCTTGCCACTGCAACTGATGATGAAGCCGTAGATGCCTTTTCACTCCTTTCTCGTTTGGAGGGAATTATCCCGGCACTTGAATCGGCTCACGCGGTGTCTTATGGGATAAAACGTGCAAAACAACTACATAAAAATGAAGTGGTTGTTGTTAATCTCTCCGGCCGAGGAGATAAAGACGTAGAGTATGCATATAAAACATTTTTAGAAAAAAAATAATATGACAGAAGTTCGTACATATCTTGGAAATATGGATCCACGTTCAACCAGATTTTCCTACGTAAAGGAAAGAAATGGAACTATTGCAGAAAGGATTACTCGTTATCAAGGATTTTCTTACAACCCTGAACCGCTCATGAATTTCCCTCATGATAAAACCTACATAGTGCCAGGTATAACGTTAAGTGGACAAGACCGTGGGAAATTTTTAATCAGAACAGTTGAAGATTTTTATGGTGGTATGACGCCAGAGATGTCGTATGTAGGTAAAGCTGTACTTCATCCTGCCATTGGAACTACATATCCAAGTTTTTATGAAGGACAAATTAATCAGATGGCATTAAAAGCGCAAGAATTAGGATTAGTATTACCGGGTGTCACAATTTTTAGTTCAAAGGATGCCCTAATGTATTATGACGATAATCTGCATCAACATAAGCCTTTTTCTTATCGACTTAAAACAACGAACGATTCTGATGGTGAGGGTCAGGCAGCTCTTGAAAACAGAGAACATTTGGCATATTTGTTAACACATCATAGCAAGGATTCTATAAAAAATGATGGTCTTGTGATTGAACAGAATCTTACTGGTTCAAAGAAGACTATTTCTGTTGGTACATTTTTTCTTGGTAGAGACAAGTACAGTTTCGTTGCTGACCAAAAAAACGGAAGAGGTCCAGATGGGCGAGATATCTACTTAGGAGCTCAAAATGTACATGTGGTACGTGGGGGTTTTGATGAATTGCATGATATTGTGTCTCGCCAATTTTCGCCAGTTGGACACCATGCTACTACAGTCGAAAAAACCGCAGCTTTTGATTTACTCTTTAGATCCGCAACTCCAATACTAGCATCCCGTTTAAGTTACGATATGCTTATTGGTGTAGATCAAAATGGAAATCCTCTTGAAGGTATCACGGATATTACCGCTCGTCTTGGGGGGACATGTCCCACACTTATGCTAGCTGCCCTTAATCTCCAGAAAAATCAATCACATCAAGCTGTAGTTGCAGAAGTAAATCTTAATTATCAACCTCAACAAAAGCAGGATTATGAAAATAACGCAGAAATAATTATGGATCAAGAGTCGTTACGAATTACAGCAAAGATAGACCAGATAATATAACTTGCTATAATGAAACCTATGATCGAACCACATGTACAAAGCTATTCAAAGCAACTGAACAAAATTGGACTACACCACGAAATTGTAGAACATCCTCATTTGGTAACAGTGGAGGACGTTTTGAAGTACTGCAAACTTACCTTTGCCGACGGGGCATCTACTCTTATATTTAAGGTTGATGATGGATATGTCGCAGTTATACGAAGAGATGATTGTAAAGTTGATTTGAAAAAATTACAAAGCATACTAAAGACGAAACTTCTCAGGATGGCAACGAATGAAGAGTTTAGCAGTCTTACCGGATTACCTCCCGGAGCCGCTCGAGTATATATTCCTGAAGTAGTGCGAACATTTATTGATAAAAAAGTGATGGAGAGGACTTTTGTACAAGCTGGTTCTGGGAGTTTTGAAAGTAGTATTCAATATCAGACAAAAGATTTAACTAAACTCCCCAACTCTATGGTGGCTGATATTTCTACTCTATCAGTTATTGAGTCAAAATATAAAGGTCCAAAACGGGTATTCTCTGGAATTCGTGCAACAGGACGTCTCCATTTGGGGAACTATCTTGGAGCGGTTAAGGGTATGTTGGAACTACAAAATAGTCATGAATACGAAACGTTATTTATGGTTGCCGACTCCCATACAGTCACAACTCCTTATTCAATTGAGGAGCTTCGTAAAAATAGACGTGAAGTAATTCTTGACTACCTTGCCGCTGGACTTGATCCCGAAAAAAGCATTATTTTTCAACAAGCAGAGGTTAATGAACACTTTGAGCTTGCTTTTTATTTTTCGTCGGTCATGTCGATTGCGCGCATGCAACATTTACCAACGTTTAAAGACAAAGTAAAACAACACCCACAACACAATACCATGGCACTCTTGAATTACCCACTTCTTATGGCTTCGGATATTTTAGTATATAAAGCGGGCCTTGTTCCTGTGGGTATTGATCAAGAGCCACATCTTGAAGTGGCACGTGAAATTGCACGCAAGATGAATGAGCAGTTCGGCTTAGATTTCCCCGAACCAGTTCGATTTGCGACGAAGGGCGAGTATATTCCGTCACTGAAAGGTGAAGGAAAAATGAGTAAATCTGTTGAGGGAAGTTATATTAATCTTACTGATTCCGTAGATGAGGTAAAGAAAAAAATCAGATCTATTCCAACAGCGACTACCGCAGGTGGCGAGATGAGTGATGGGGTCAAGACATTATTTACTTTTGCACGTCTTTTTATTCCTCATGATTTAAAGCGCTTTGAAGATGATTTTAAAAATGGTACTCTTCGATTTGTAGAAATAAAAGATGAAGTTGCGAACGCAATATCAAACGAACTAACGCCTCTTCAGGAAAAAAGGGCGGACTTGGAAAAAGACAAAAAATATGTAGACACAGTTATTTTGGAGGGTGCAAAAAAAGCAAAATCCATCGCCCAAAAAACGGTGCAGGATGTTAAAACAAAAATGGGACTAGGATAGGTGAACGAATGTTCTTGAATAACTAAAAAAATAGTCAATAATATGTGTCTATGGATTTTGTCCCACTTGCCGAGCAACTCCGTCCCAAGACACTTGATGAAGTTGTGGGGCAAACCCACCTTGTAGGCAAAGGTAAACCTCTTCGCAAGTTACTTGAAAGTGGAAAAATTACTTCTATGATTTTATGGGGACCTCCCGGTTGTGGAAAAACCACTCTTGCTCGTCTGATTGCACAGTATGTTGATGCAGAGTTTGTTTCGTTTTCTGCTGTGACAGGTGGAGTTGCAGAAATACGAGAGATCATCAAGCGCGCAAAGAATGAGCAAAACTTATTTAAAAAAACAGACAGTACTTTTTGTAGATGAAATCCACCGATTTAATAAGGGTCAACAAGATGCTTTTCTTCCTCACGTTGAGGATGGTTCTATTATCCTTATTGGAGCAACGACAGAAAACCCAGGTTTTGAAGTCAACGCTCCCCTAATATCACGATCTCAGGTATATGTGCTTTATCCGCTCACCGATAGTGAAATGGAGTAAATTGTGGCGCTTGCCGTATCACAGTTTAAGGGACGCAAGTGGAATACTGAAGCAGTTGCTCACATCATAAAAAGTAGTAATGGAGATGCACGCACTGCCATTAATGCAGTTGAACTTGCATCATCACTTGGACGGACAATAACCCTCAAAATTGCTGAAGAAGCAGTACAACGCAAAGCAATATTGTATGACAAGAAAGGTGATTACCATTATGATACAATCTCTGCCTTTATCAAGAGTATGCGCGGTGATGAGCCAGATGCGGCTCTTCATTACCTTGCTCGTATGATCAAAGCAGGTGAAGACCCGCTCTTCATTGCACGACGTATGCTTATTTTTGCAAGTGAAGATATTGGGAATGCTCAGCCAACCGCACTTGTTGTTGCGACATCATGCATGCAAGCAGTGCATATGATTGGCATGCCAGAAGCATCCCTTATACTTGCACAAACTGCAACCTATCTTGCTACTGCAAAAAAAATCTATAGCAGTTGTAAGTGGGATTTCACAAGCTATGGCAGATATAGATGAAAAAAATCTTGACCCAATACCGCTTCACCTTAGAAACGAATCAAATAAGGTTATGAAACAGTTCGGATATGGGAAAGGTCATGTGCGATATCCATGGCTTTCCGAACGTCAGACAGGTACAAAGATAAAGCAAGAATATATGCCAAAAAACCTCATGGGTCGAAAATACTATAAAAAGGATTGGTGATTACTCTAAGCTTCCAACTGGCACTTCAAAAAGTATGGGCTCAACTTCAGGAGTTATAGCTTTACCTGAATAGAAAAACTCTCCTACCTTGTCCCACGTGCCCTCTCGAAAAGTAGTAATACCGGTATCTGAAATGATATATAAGTAATCATTTAAATACATACCGCGACGTACCGATGGGTTTTCAAGAGATTTTACGAGTGTTAATTCTCTACTTTCGTATGAAAATACATATCCACCCCTTCCTCCAGGTAAAAAGAATACTTTATATTTTGGATCTTGAAGAAAAGCCTTGTGATTATCCATCGCTTCGCTCCAATATTCTCCTGCTAGTTCATATTTTGAAATTTCAATTGGATTCTTTGAATCTTTTACGTCGAATAGCGAAAGTTTAACCTGACCTTCTCTTCCGATTCCCAAAATGAGATGTTCGTCAATTGGATGAAGATACGATGAGAATCCAGGAATTTTTAGTTCACCTTTTAGCTGTGGACTGTTTGCATTAGATAAATCTAATACATAAAAAGGGTCCGTTTGTCGAAACGTAACAACATACCCTCTGTCACCCACAAACCTAACCGAATAAATTCGTTCAGTCTTGCCTAAGTTTTTCACCGAACCAAGAGTCTTCATTTTGCCATCTAAAATGTACACATCACTCACGCTTTCTGACTGCATATCGCCAAAACCAGAAAAATAGAATCTATTTTGCTCACCTATAGTTGTTGCTACGCGCAAATTTCCCTTCCATTCGTCGAATGAAAATTGATTGAGAATTCTTCCGGGCACTTTTCCTGAAGCGACAAAAGTGAGGTTTTCTGCACTAAATTTTGCAATACCAGTATATTCAAAGGTCCTATTGTACTTAGCAAAAAAGGTTTTAAAAGCCTTTTGAAGGTTATTTTCAACTGTTAACCGTTCATCTTCATCTAGTCCATAAAAATAGTTTGAGAATAACGAATGGAGCTCCGTTTCTTTCGTTTGCTTAGACAAGTCGTACGTTTGAAGTAATTGAATTTTATCTTCTAAATACGCTGGAAGCACGCCCTTATGCTCCAAAACAAATTGACTCAACACTGCAACAATGTCTCCCTCAACCATATAGCTTAGATATACTGCATCTCGTGACATATAAAGTGCACTCACATTGTTGTTTCCAACCATCGATACTGATCTGTCAATTGCGCCCGTTTCTGGCTGAATAGTAAGAAGAGTGTATATGGAATTACTAGATGGCTTACTTGAAGGAATATAGATATCACCACATGCAATTGCTTTTTCTTTAGCGCCTTCCATAAATGGAACAGGGCACGGTTTTGGAAGTGATAGCGTTGTATTTGTTACTAAGTAGACTTTGTTTTTAAAGAGACGCGCGCCAACTTTTTGTACGCGACTATGAAAGGGAACTTCCCAAATTTTTTTTGGAGTTGAAACATTTGCAATGGAATAGCCAACAACTGTTAAAGCACCTTCGTCGTTATTTGTAAACACGACTAATGTCTTCCCAACTACAAGCATCTCTCCGCTATGAGGAATTGTGCTTTTTAATTTTAACTCAGTTGGAGGGAGTGCTCCAACTACAATTGTTTCAGCAGAAGTTTCACATCGTTCTGGAGCAATTTTTGCAGATGGTAATTGATCATTGGAGGGCATCCCCAAACATCTAAACTGGCCTTGTTTTGAATAATATATAGAACTTCCGTCTGTTTTTAATATATCTGGTTCGTCTACGCCAAAAGTCTGCGCGTTTGTTGAGGAAACACGAGTGGCAACATCATTACTTACTCCACCCGCAGTCTTAGGCACTGCAGTTGCACGTTCTAACATCATATCTCCAACAAATCCTCTACTTTGGACTTCTGAATTTTGCAACAGCTCTATAAGTTCCGTATCTGATGAAACTTTTTTTAACTTATCTGTAGTATAAAAAGACTGATCAAGTGATGGGATATTAGAATTTCCTCCTTGAAAAAACTGAGTGGTTGAATCGCTTCTTGTATGTATGATGTAACTTACCACAATACCCGTAAGCAGTAACAGAATAATAATTGGGAGGAGTGATTTACGTTTTTTAATTGGTTGAGAGTTTTCTATGTTCTGGTCCATGGTTTCATGGTACCGATAATGTGAGTGAAATGCAAATATTACTCACCTAGTTTTTCTAGGGTGTTTTTGTACCCCCCACATCCTTTAAAAAGCCATTGAGCAACACGCGTGACAGTAGTTGTAGAGACTCCTACTTTTTTAGCTATTTCTAAATAGGATATGCCTTTTCTTAAAAGAACTGCGACCTCAAGTCTATTGGCAAACTCCTCAATTTCAGCTGGAGTTAACATATCGCGTACAAGTGCGGCTGCATCTTTTTCAGACTTCAAATTTGCAAGTGCTTTAACAAGTCGTTTTTCACGAACAGTTACTGGATTATATTTTCCTGACAGTTTATACTCTTGTGGCCTCATATGACCATTGTACACCACTTCATCTGATTATTCGAATAATCAGATGTACAATTATTTATTGTTGAAAATAACGTATTAGTATGGTAACATACTAACATTTGACGTTACAACTTTTTAGACGTTACGACTTTCAGACTTCGCTTCTTCATCATACCCCGCATATGTAGGCGGGTGATTATGCATTGGTTACTATTTCTGCTCTTCATCCCGCCCTCACTAACATTCTTTTAATTATTACTTTTATCTTATGACAGAAAATAAAGAACTATTAAAAACAATTGAATTTAAATCCTTTACCTTTCCAGCAGCACGTGATGCATTACGTGCATATGCATCCTTGGATGAGCGAACAAAGCAAGGGATGGTGACTTGTTATCGAGAATTTGAAAAACCACCATGGAACGACGATCCTTACGACCCGGACAAACTTATAAATTTTGATTTTCCTAAAATGCTCACTACCTTCACACCTGGAGGGCTTGTTGTTGCAACAAATACGCAAGGTGACGTAGTTGGATTTGCATCAGGTGGACAATCATCCCTTATGGATCTTGTTACAAAAAAATATGATAAAGCTACTGCAGATCAACAACTTTTGATAGCAGATTCAATTCAACGACAAACAGGTCTGCGTGATTCTGATACGTTTATGTATGAAAATGAACTCGTAGTTACAGGTTTGGATGAGTATCGTAATCAAGGGATAGGAACAAGACTTAGTAGTGATCGGCAACAGATCTTTGAACAGATGGGTTACGGAGCAATATTGGGAAGATCACTTAATCCGTATTTACTGATGATGAAAGATACATTATTTTCAAATCAAAGTGGATTCTCTCTGACAAAGTTTATTCCTGATGGCGATCCCTACGTAAACCCAGTCACAGGGACAAAGCGAACAATATACTTTGCTACTAAAACTCGCTAGTTAACCCTT